>Ga0256828_1002728_pt1 | contig 10352 bp, 9 predicted proteins | sample CV88metaG_FD_185993 | JGI IMG/M metagenome (GOLD analysis project Ga0256828, IMG submission 185993) | Hydrothermal vent microbial communities from East Pacific Rise, Pacific Ocean - CV88 | ecosystem: Environmental > Aquatic > Marine > Hydrothermal vents | place: Pacific Ocean: East Pacific Rise... | reverse complement strand
AACTTATAGCAGAAGCTTTTTACCTCACAGGAGATATAGAGAAGTACGGTAGTGGGTACCAACGCATACGTGAAGAGGTACAAAACTACCCAACAATGAAGTTTGAGTACCAAGAGATGGGAAGTGGCTACTTAGTAACTTTAAGTTATGAAAGTCAAAAAGTGACTACCCAAGAAACTACCCAAGAAACTACCCAAGAAACTACCCAAGAAGTGAGGGAGAAAATTTCAACAAAAGAAAAAATCATCAAAGCTCTTGAAACTAATGGTAAAATAACACGAGAACAACTTGCTAGTGTAGTTGGGGTAAGTGCTAATGCAGTAAAACAACATTTGGCAAACTTAAAAAAAGAGGGAAAAATACAAAGAGTTGGTAGCACAAAAGCTGGTTATTGGGTGGTTTTAGATGAAAGTTAATTTAGCAAATTATGATAATAGTGCTTATAAAAGTGGTTCTAGTCTTAAAAAAACATTTTGGTATTTTACAAATATGCTAATTTTTAAAACATCATTACCAATACCATCAAGCATTAAAGTAAATCTACTAAGATTTTATGGTGCTGATGTTGGTCAAAATGTTGTTCTAAAACCAAATATAAATATTAAATATCCTTGGTTTTTAGAGATAGGAAATAATGTATGGATAGGTGAAGATGTATGGATAGATAATTTAGCTCAAGTAACGATAGGAGATAATGTCTGTCTTTCTCAAGGATCTTACTTACTTACAGGAAGTCATAACTACAAAAAGACAAGTTTTGATTTGATGTTAGGTGAAATAGTTTTAGAAGATGGTGTTTGGATCGGAGCAAAAGCTACTGTTTGTCCAGGTGTAGTATGTAAATCACATAGTGTTCTAGCAGTAGGTTCCGTAGCAACATCAGATCTTGATAGTTATAGTATATATCAAGGTAATCCAGCAGTGAAAAAAAGAGAAAGAGAAGTTAAATGAAAATATCGGTTATCACAGCAGTTTATAATAATAAAGAAACAATACGAGATGCACTCAACTCAGTTTTAGAACAAACATATAAAGATATAGAGTATATAGTTATAGATGGCGCATCAACAGATGGTACATTAGAGATAATAAAAGAGTATGAAGATAAGATTGATACAGTAGTTTCTGAAAAAGATGGTGGTATATATGATGCACTTAACAAAGGGATCTCCAATGCAACAGGAGATATAATCTGTTTTTTACATTCAGATGATATTTATGCAGATAAAGATGTCTTAAGTAAAGTAAATAATGTATTTGAAAAAGAGCAAGTAGATTCTATATATGGTGATTTAGTATATGTTAAGAAAGAAAATATAAACAAAGTAGTAAGATACTGGAAAAGTGGAGAGTTTAAACAAAAAAAACTTCAAAATGGTTGGATGCCACCACACCCTACTTTCTTTGTAAAGAGAGAAGTGTATGAAAAATATGGAAGTTTTGATACTAGCTTTAAAATAGCAGCAGACTACGACACAGTACTACGCTTTTTAGGAGTAGAAAAGATAACAACTACTTACTTACCAGAAGTACTTATAAAGATGAGACTTGGTGGTGCAAGTAACAGAAGTTTAGAAAATCTAAAAAAGAAAACTAAAGAAGATATAAAAGCACTTAAGAAAAATAAGATAGGTGGATATAGAACAATTTTGATGAAAAATATTTCTAAGTTACCTCAGTTTTTAAAGAGAAAAAAATAAGATGCAAAAAGTATTATTTATTTATCAAAATGCATATTCTCAAACAGGGGGAATTCAAACTTTTAATAAATATTTTATATCAGCTTTAGAAGATATAAAAAATGAAGTAGAAAATTTTAATGCTGAATTATTAAGTATTTATGATAATGACAAAGATATTCAATCTAACTTAAAGTTTACTACATTAAACAATAATAAATTGATGTCTTTTCAATATATATTAAAAAATTATAAAAATTACAATACTTTTATTTTTGCACATATAAATTTAGCCCCTTTAGCCATATTTTTGAAACTATTAAATCCTAATGCAAAAATATACTTTTGTACTCATGGTATAGAGATTTGGAAAAAACTACCTATATATACAGAGTGGATAATGAATAAATCAACAATTTTGACTGTTAGTAATTTTTCAAAAAAACAACTTATAAAATATAATAAAGCTTTAAAAGATATAAAACTTTTTCCTAATTGTATTAAACATAATGAACTATCAAAAATATTGGACAATCCATATAAAAAAAATGAGTTTAATATACTTTCTGTAACACGACTTTCTGAAGGAGAAAAATTAAAGGGTATTGATACAATGATAAAAACAATACCACTATTAAAAGAAAAAATTCCTAATTTAAAATATAGTGTTATTGGGAAAGGTGAAGATTTAATAAGATTAAAAAAATTAGCAAAAGATTTAAATGTAGAAAATTATATATCTTTTTTAGGTTTTGTTGATGATATAAATGCTTATTATCAGCATTGTGATGTTTTTTCATTACCTAGTAAAAAAGAGGGGTTTGGTATAGTTTATTTAGAAGCGATGCAATATAAAAAACCTGTAATAGGTGTTAACTATGGCGGTCCGACAGATGTTATACAAGATGGGAAAACAGGCTATTTATGTGAGTATGATGATGTAGAATGTATTGCTGAAAAAGTTACAACACTATATGTAGATAAAAACTTGAAAGAACAACTTGGTCTAGCTGGATATGAACATTTCAATAAAAATTTCACTTTTAGACATTATAAAGAAAATTTACAAAAGTATTTGGTGTGCTAATGGAGGGAACAATGAAATTGTTATTTATTCATCCATTGAAAGGAAATGCTTTTGAAATATTTAAAGCATTACAAAGATATAAAAACTTAGAAGTTTTCTCATTAAAAGAGAAAAAAAATCAACTTACTTTGATGGATAGAATTCAATTTAGATTAAAACTACCATCAGACTTAAATCATTATAATCAACAATTAAGAGAATATCCCTTAGATAATATTAATATTATATTTGTTGTTAAAGGAAATGAGTTATATCCTTGGATATTAAAAGAAATTAAGCAAAAATTTCCACATATTAAATTTATTAATTGGTCTCAGGATGATATGTATGCATTTCATAATAGAAGTTTTTTTTATAAATATAATTTAAAATATTACGATCTTGTTGTAACACAAAAAAGTTATAATGTTCTTGAATTACAAAAATTAGGTGCAAAGCAAGTTCTTTTTCAAAATAAAGCATATTCAAAAGATATTCATACTCCAAAACAATGTTCTGGAAAATATAATCATGATATTGTTTTTATTGGTTTCCCTGAAAATGAGCGCATAAAATCGATTTTATTTTTGGCAAACAATGGTATTAAAGTTGATATTTATGGTTATCCAGATGTATGGAGGAAAAATCAATTTTCTATTAATCACAAAAACATAACAATACATGATCAAAGTCTTTATGGGGAAGAATATGCAGAAGCATTATCATGTACAAAAATATCTTTATGTTTTTTACGGAAAATAAATAGAGATTTACAAACCAGTAGAAGCATTGAAATACCAGCTTGTAAAGGTTTTATGCTTGCTGAAAGAACTGATGAACATTTACAATTGTTTGAAGAAGATAAAGAAGCTGTTTATTTTTCAGATAATGATGAACTACTAAAAAAAGTACAATATTATTTAAAAAACGCTAAAGAGAGAGAGAATATACGAGAAAATGGTTATAAAAGATGTATTAGTAGTGAGTATTCTTATGATGATAGAGTAGAAGAAATCATAGAAGAGGTAGATAGATTATGAAAATAAATATAGCTGTAGTTGGAAGATTTCATGCGTTTAATTTAGCAAAACAATTAGAAAATTATGCTGTATTAAATAAATTAATTACAACATATCCAAAAAATATTACAAAGCGATGGGGAATAAGTTTAAAACATATAGAAAGTGAAGTTTTCTTAGAGATTTTAAGAAGGTATAAAGATAAACTACCCTTTTTTACAAATAATTTTTTAACAACATTCATACAGAAAGAACATGCAAAAAATTCTGCTAATTATTTAAAAGAATGTGATATGCATATAGGTTGGAGTGGTTCTAGTTTAGAAACATTTATAAAAGCTAAACAACTTGGGAAGATAACAATTTTAGAAAGAGGTAGTAGTCATTATAATTATCAAATGCAAATACTTAGTGAAGAATATGAGAAGTTTGGAATAAAATTTAAAGTAAATTATACAACTTGGCAAAGAGAACTTTTAGAATATGAGTTGGCTGATTATATATCTATTCCTTCTTCTTTTGTAAAGAGAACATTTATAGAACAAGGTATTCCTGAAAGTAAACTATTAGTGAACCCTTATGGTGTTGATTTGTCAGAGTTTAAACAAGTGAAAAAAGAAGATGATGTATTTAGAATTATATATGTAGGTGGACTTACTTTACAAAAAGGATCTCACTATATGCTTCAAGCTTTTCATGAACTTAATTTGAGCAATTGTGAATTATGGCATATTGGGAGTGTAAAAGATGAGATGCAAGGAACAATACAAACATATAAAAACGATAATATAAAATTTTTTGGACATCAACCACAAAATAAATTATATAAATATTATTCACAATGTTCTTTATTTCTAATGCCTTCAATTCAAGAAGGAATGTCAATGGTTCAACTTCAGGCTATGGCATGTGGTTTACCTCTAGTATGTACAACAAATACAGGTGGTGATGATTTAATTGAGAATGGAGAAGAAGGTTTTGTTATTCCTATTAGAGATATAAATGCAATCAAAGAAAAAATATTATTTTTATATAATAATCAAGAGCTTTGTAAAGAAATGGGAATTAAGGCAAAAAAAAGAGTTTCTAGTGGTTTTTCTTGGGAAGATTATGGAAATCGTTATGTGGAAAATTTAGAAAAAATATATGAAAAAAATAAATAAAAATTTTATTATTACTGTACTAACAGTATTAATACCATTAATTATGCAGTTTATATATATAAGATATGTTTCTTATGAAGTGGATAAAACTATATACGGAAATTTTATTTTACTACAAACTCTAGTTACAGGTTTGTCTTATATTTTCATACAAATTCCTTCACAAGCGTATGATAGATTTTTTAATACTACAACAGATAAAATTGAATTTGTAAATGAATTTAGAACTTTACTGATTGGAATCAATCTTTTAAGTTTATTTTTTATAATACTTTATGGTTATGTTATGAAAAAGTTTTCCATTGAAATATTATTTGTTATATTTATATACTTTATACTTTTAAATAACTATTCTTTTAATCAAAAAGTCTTTTTACTCAATTTAGAAAGAAAAAAGTATTTTTTTCTTAAAACTATGGAATCAAGTGCTAAATTTATAACGCCAATAGTTGCATACAATTTTTATGAAACTTTATTAAGTTTTGTAGTTGGTTTAATGTTTGGCTATATGATTTCTTTTATTATTTTAATAAAATATATGAAAAGTTATCCTTTTAAAATTGTAGTTAATGTAAAGCATCTACAAGAATATTTTAAATTTGCCTATCCTATTTTATTTACAAGTATATTTATGTGGGGAATTTCTTTTAGTGACCGTTATTTTATAGAATTCTTCCTAACAACATCAGCTGTTGCAATATATGCAATACTTGCTCAAGTTGCTGGTATAGGACAAGTCTTTGGTCAAATTTATGTTATGTATGTAAATCCACAAGTATTACGTCAATTTGAATTAGATAAAACAAAATCATTAGTATATTTAGATAAAGCACTAAAAAAGTATTTTTTAATATTTATATTATTATCACTAATTGCATATTTTTTACCACCACAAATATACACTATATTAATAGAAAAATCAGTAATAAATAATCCTTTTTATTTAAAAACATTTTATATATTAATTATTGCTATTTTTGTCACTGTTTATCAAACTGCTTACTCTATGTATTTTGTACTTTTTAAAAAATTAAATATTTTGGCATATATATATTTCATAGCCTTTTTTGTTAATGTGATAGGGAATCTATTTATTAAAGATTATGGAATAATAGCAGCAGCTTTAGCAACTTTAGGAGCATATATAACCATACTTTTATTACAAATCATATATGTTGCAAAATATATAAAAAATGGAAATTTAAATGATTGATTTTATAAAAAAGAATCTTTTTATACTTATAAGTATATTTTTTACTTTTTACTATCTTTACACTTTTTCAAATGCATTAGATATAAGTGGTTATGTTGTAAATGCTTTGCTATTGGTTATAGTTTTATATTTTCAAACTATTGGAGAATTGTTTTATTTTTATAAAAAACATGGAAGACCTAGATTGCAAGATTATTTTCGTTTAGCTCTTTTTGCAACAACAGTATTAAATTTTATGAAACTAGTAAATGAAGCGAATGGGAATCCTCTTGTAAGTGTTATAACACAAACAGTGTCTTTAAATGATGCATTTTTAGTATTAAGTATAGTACTTATCGCATTTGTGTCATTGGATCTTGCATATATTTTTATGCAAACAAAAAAAAGAAATTTTGATAATAGTTCTTATAAGATAACTCGCAAAAATCTTGTTTTTATATTGTTGATTTTTACAACTTTTGCTAAGGCTTACTTGTTAGCTTCTGGTTTAACAGGTTTTGGCGTAGAAAGACATGATTCATCAGGTTTACTCTCATTAGTAAATGCCCTTTCTAATATTTTAACACCATTTAGTCTTGTACTATCTGCATATATTATTTACATAGAAAAAGTACAAATCAAGTTATATAAAACCATTTTTTATGCATCATTTTTAATGCAAATATTTCTTGGTTTGTTAAGTGGTATGAAAGAAAACACATTAGCTCCAATTCTATTTGTTGGTATTGTATTTTTATTTTCTGGTTCGAAAATACCTAAAAAAATCATCTATATTGGTATATTTCTTATAATGTTTCTTTATCCTATAAATAATGCATATAGAAATATTGTGAGTAATCCTTATACTCATACTAACTCTCATCTTGTAAATATGTCATTAGCTATACAAAGTGTTTTTTCAAAAGATATTTTAGAAACGCTAAGTAGTGGAAGTGAAAGTTATGGTAAAAGAGGAGAGATGTTTCCTTTTTTAGAATATAGTGTAAATAGTGAATCAAAATGGAATTATTATAAAAATATGTCTCGTTATATTACATTGCCTTTAGCATGGATCATACCAAGAGCTGTTTGGAGTAATAAACCTCGTGCAGATATAGGTGCGGTACTATATCAACAAGTGGTTGGTATAAGAACAAAAACTTCTATTACACCAACAGCTATTGGATGGGCTTTTTTAGAAGGCGGTATTTTTTATCTTATAATTATTTTTGCCCTTTTAGGTATTGTTTTTGAATTTGTAGATAAAAATAATCATAACAAACCAATCAATATGTTACTTTATATAGTTTTGTTCCATTATGCTATTAAACCTGAATGGGATCCATACTTTATGTTAGCATCAATAATGCAATTTTATATAATGTACTGGATACTTTTAAAATTTATTGGTCAAACAAGGATTCTTAAAAATGAAAATTAACTTAATTATTCCATCATTTTATCCTGCTACTATTTACGGTGGTCCTATATTTTCTACTTTACATACATCTGAAGAACTTTCAAAATTAGAAGATATAGAGATATTTGTATCTACAACAAATACAAATATGTATTCAAAATTAGATGTTCAAACAAATACAAACATTAAGTTTCATGATAATTTTTATGTAAAGTATTATGATGAAACCAAGGTCGATAAATTTTCATGGCAACTATTTACACATGTATGGAAAGATATTAAAAGTGCAGATATAGTACATATACAAGCTATATTTAATACCCCAACACCTATTTCATTAATATATGCAAAATTATTTAACAAACCGATTGTTCTTTCTCCTAGAGGTTCACTTGGAAATTGGTGTATAGATAATGGGAGTAGATTTAAAAACCTTTGGCTACATTACTTGTTAAAGCCATTAGTAAAAAATATTCAATGGCATGCGACAGCACAACAAGAAGCAAATGAAATTCATTTTATATATCCAGATGCGAATGTTACTATCATTCCTAATGGCATAGAGTATAATAAGTTTCAAAAGGCTAATCTATTAAGTAGAGTAGAGTACTTAAAAAAATATACAAAAAAAGATTTAGTAGCAGAGAAAGTAGTTGTCTCTATGGGAAGAATACAGAAAAAAAAGGGTTTTGATATTTTAATAAATGCATTTCATAAAATGTTAAATACATATCCATCTTCTGTTCTTTTAATTGCTGGAAATGATGAAGGAGAACAAAAGGTTTTAGAAAAACAGATAGAGTCTTTAAAACTAGATGATTCTGTGTATTTTATTGGCTCAATTGAGGGACAAGATAAAATAGATTTTTTAGCAAATGCAGATTTATTTGTATTACCATCGCATAATGAGAATTTTGGAAATGTTTATATAGAAAGTTTAGCAACAGGTACTCCCATAGTGGCGAGTAAAGGTACACCATGGTCTGAAGTAGAAGAGTATAATTGTGGAGCATGGGTAGATAATACTGTACTAGAAACTGCAAATGCTATGTTAAGAATATTAGAAATGAATAGAGAAGAGATGAAAATAAATAGTAAATTGCTAGCAAAAAAATATGATTGGAAAGTAATAGCTCAAGATTTTAAAAGATTTTATATAAAAGTATTGGAGCAAAAGTGAAACAAGATATATCAGTAATCATCCTTACATTAAATGAAGAAAAGCATATAGAAAGATGTATAAAATCTTTACAGTTATTTGCAAAAAATATATTTATAGTAGATTCATATTCCACAGATAGAACAGTGGAAATAGCAGAAAGTTTAGGTGCTAAAGTATATTTAAACAAATGGCCAGGAAATCATGCTAAACAGTTTCAATGGGGATTAGATAACTGTTCTATTGATACAACTTGGGTTATGAAGATGGATGCTGATGAGTATGTACTACCAGAATTATCAAATGAAATTACTACAAATTTAATGAGACTTGGTAATGATATAACAGGTATCTATATAAAACGTAGAGTTTTTTTCTTGGGTAAGTGGATAAGGTATGGTGGGTACTATCCTACATGGCTACTAAGAATTTGGAAATATGATAAAGGTCATATGGAACAACGCTGGATGGATGAACATATAAAACTGAGTTCAGGTAAAACTGTTCAGTTTGAAAATGATTTAGTAGATGATAATAAAAATAACCTTACATGGTGGACAGAGAAGCATAATAATTATGCAACTCGTGAAGCAGTAGATCTTCTAAATATTATATACAATTTTAAAAGCTATGACGAAGTAGAACCAAATATATTTGGTACACAAGAGCAAAAGAAGAGATGGCTAAAAATAAAATACGCCAAGTTACCATTATTTTTAAGACCTATTATCTACTTTACTTGGCGTTATTTCTTGAAACTTGGTTTTTTAGATGGAAAAGCTGGTTTTATTTGGCATGTACTGCAAGGTGGATGGTATAGATTTTTGGTAGATGCTAAAATAAATGAAATTTATTTTAATGCAGGAAAAAAGAGAAAAGATATAGAAACTTTTCTCTTCAATGAGTATGGTATTAAATTTTAATATCATGCTTCCCAAGTTCATTCAAATCACTAAGTGAATCTTGTAAGATTAACAAGGTGTTGTTACTATTACCTTGATCTTGAATATCATATTTTTTTCCTTTACCATCGACTACTACGGTAGATTGTTTAATGTCTAAACTTCCTTTATTTATATTAATAGAATATGGGCTGATAGCTGCTGAATCATAATTAGTAAAGCCCATACCAAATAAAATAAAATTTAAAGCATTATCTCCATGTTCTAATTGTTTTAATAGTATTTCATGAGATAATTTATTATTGGATGTTTTTACAAAGTTTCCTTGCATAAAGACTATATCACCATTATAATTATCAAATACACCATATTCAGGTTCTATATTGTTATAAGCATGGATCTTTTGACCTCCACCAATTGTAATTCGACCTTTTTTATCTCCATTTTCTCCAGAAAAATCAAAGATTCTATCATGCTGTTCAGTATAAAAATCCCCTATTGTTATACTATTACTATTTTCTATATCAATATTTGATGCATTTAACCATCTAAAACCTATAAAGCTTGATTCATTATTACCTGAAAGATGAATATTACCTAATTGCATTTTTGATACTATTGTTACTTTTGAAGTATTACTAATCTCTATTTTTCCATTATTAAAACCTAGATTAATTACTGAACCAGCATTTAAATTTTTAAATACAAATAAAGGATTATTTAAATAATGATTTGCATCTTTAGTATAGAGT
>Ga0256828_1002727_pt1 | contig 10353 bp, 15 predicted proteins | sample CV88metaG_FD_185993 | JGI IMG/M metagenome (GOLD analysis project Ga0256828, IMG submission 185993) | Hydrothermal vent microbial communities from East Pacific Rise, Pacific Ocean - CV88 | ecosystem: Environmental > Aquatic > Marine > Hydrothermal vents | place: Pacific Ocean: East Pacific Rise... | reverse complement strand
CTCTATGTTATATGAACCCTAAAGATGCTAAAGCAAAAGGTGTTAAAAGAGGTGAACTTGTATGGGTAGAATCTCGTAGAGGTAAAGTTAAAGCTAGAGTTGAAACTAGAGGAAGAAACAGACCACCACAAGGGTTGGTATTTGTTCCATGGTTCGATGAGAAAGTATTTATCAACAAAGTATGTCTTGATGCTACTTGTCCTATGAGTAAGCAGACAGACTACAAAAAATGTGCTGTTAAGATTACAAAGGCATAGTTAAATGAAACACTCTAACAACAACAGAAGAAAGTTTATGGCAACGACCCTTCAAAGCGTAGGCCTTACAGCTATTGGTGGATTGTTGTGGAGTGGTTATAGTGATGAGGCGAAAGCCTCACCATTGGTACTAAGACCACCAGCTGCTTTGAACGAAGATGATTTTTTAAAAGCTTGTATCAAGTGTGGATTGTGTGCTGAAGCGTGTCAAAATAGAGAGAGTAACAAAAACAAAGATGGTTCTCAAAGAGAGGGTACTCTTAAGATGGCAAAAGGAGGAGATGATGCCTTGATAGGTACTCCATACTTTATACCAACTGAAGTGCCTTGTTATATGTGTGAAGATATACCGTGTGTTCCTGTATGCCCAAGTGGTGCTTTAGATGTAGCATCTGTATCTGATGATAAGGGTGAGCTTGATATCAATAAAGCTCGTATGGGACTAGCAGTAGTTCACAAAGAGTCTTGTGTAGCCTTTTGGGGATTACAGTGTGATGCTTGTTATCGTGCTTGTCCACTACTTGATGAGGCTATAACTCTAGAGTATCAGAAAAATGAGAGAACAGGGAAACACGCATTTTTGCTTCCTGTGGTTCACTCTGATGTCTGTACTGGGTGTGGACTTTGTGAACAAGCTTGTATCACAGAGAAACCAGCTATTTTTGTACTTCCTATCGAACACTCAACAGGTAGAGCAGGTAGCCACTATGTAAAAGGTTGGGATGAGAAAGACCAACAAAGAGTAGGTGAAGCAAAAGAGATTCATACCAAAAATGAGAGAAGCGAAAAAGCACCAGCTGATTATCTAAACTCGGGAGGACTTGATTTTGAATAATATAAAATATCTACTCCTAAGAAGAGTGACTCAGTTTATTTTGCTATTTTTGTACTTTGGAGCTAATGCTTATGGTTGGCATATGCTAGAGGGTACATTTGGAGCTTCAAGACTATTTGGTTTTATCCCTTTATCTGACCCTTATACGACGCTTCAAGTTTTAGCGAGTGGTTTTGTACTTGGTGCTGATGTGTTACTTGGTGCTTTGATAATTACACTATTTTATATGGTAGTAGGTGGTAGAGCATTTTGTAGTTGGGTTTGTCCTATCAATATGGTGACAGACTTAGCAGCATGGCTTAGACGCAAACTTAAACTTGATAAAGAGATAAACAATTATAGATTTGTCAAGAGAAGTGTAAGATATTGGGTTATGGCTTTAGGGCTTATTGTCTCACTAATAGTTGGTGTGGCTTCGTTTGAAGTGTTTAGTCCTATCACTATCATGCAAAGAGGGATTATCTTTGGATTTGGTACAGGGCTTAGTGTCATTATCGCTATATTTTTATTTGACCTATTTGGTCTTAAAAATGGTTGGTGTGGGCATATCTGTCCACTAGGAGCTACTTACTCTATCATTGGACAAAAAAGTCTAATTAGAGTAGAACATGACCATGAAGCCTGTACAGGTTGTATGGATTGTAAAGTAGTTTGTCCTGAAAACCAAGTATTATATATGATAAACAAAGAGAGTATTAGTGTTACAGATGGAGAGTGTACCAACTGTGGTAGATGTATCGATGTCTGTAATGATGATGCTTTGAAGTTTAGTATTCGCTCTTTTGCTAAAAAAGAGTCAAGTCAAACTAAATAAAGGAGAGAAGATGAAAAAAGTTATGAGAGTAGCCCTTTTGGGTTCATTGGTCGTATCTTCAGCTCTTTATGCTTCTAGCAGTACAGCTGGTTGTGTAGGGTGTCACGGTGCGAACTTTGAAAAACACGCTATGGGTAAATCAAAAGTTGTAAAAGATATGAGTAAAGCAGATATCGTAGCAGCACTTAAAGGTTATAAAGCTGGAACTTATGGTGGAGCTATGAAAGGTATCATGAAGGGGCAAACAATGTCTATGAGTGATGCTGATATGTCAGCTATCGCTGATAGTATCAAAGGTGCTTCAGCGACTCCAGCTACAACAACAGCACCAGTTGCTAAAAAAGTTATTGATATCAATGAGAAAGTATCAGACCCTAGTAGAATTTCTAAAGAGGATTTAGGAAACAAAAAAGTGGTTGATGAGACTGTTCTTGGACTTAGAAAAACTACACTATTTGATGAAGATGTAGCTCCTGCTGATGTAAAATATGATAGACCAGCACCAGGTACTGCTCCTAGATTCCAAAGAGCTTATGTAAATGCTCCACCGATGATTCCTCACTCAGTAGAGGGACTATTGCCAATTACACAAAAAAATAACCAATGTCTTGGTTGTCATATGCCAGAAGTAGCTAAGGGTGTAGGAGCAACTCCTATCCCTAAATCACACTTTACCAACTATCGTCCAACTACTGTTTATAAAAATGGTGAGCTTATAAAAGAAGGTAAAAAAGTTGGGATAGCAAAAGGTGATATGGGTAATGTTGGTGATATTAAAATAGCTAAAGCTAAGAAATTAAACCACCTTTATCAAGGTAGATTTAACTGTTCTCAGTGTCACGCTCCACAAGCTAATGTTCAAACAGCAGTGGCAAATACATTCCAACCAGATGGATTGACAGGTGACTTGAAATCAAGTTCTAACCTAGTTGATGTTATCGATGAGGGTGTAAAATAGTGGCAAGTAGAAGAGATTTTTTCAAATCTTTTACGAAACCATTAAAGGTAAATCAAGAGGATAAACCCCTCTTGATACGACCACCTTATGGTAGCAGTGAATCTCTTTTTCAGAGTGAGTGTGTAAATTGCGATACTAAAGCATGTGTTACTTCCTGTGATGAGAAGATTATATTTATAGCTGATGATGGCACACCTACACTTGATTTTAAGCAAAATGGTTGTACATTTTGTGATGAGTGTGCCAATGCGTGTGATAGAGATGTACTCTCTTTAGAAAATGAGGATACATCTACTTGGTTAAATGCCATTTTTACGATATCCACTCAGTCATGTTTGGCACATAATGGAGTGATATGTTACTCTTGTAAAGAGCCGTGTATCGATGATGCGATAGTTTTTAACGGATTATTCAATCCAATCATTGATGAAGAGAAGTGTACAGCTTGTGGATTTTGTATATCAAGATGTCCCGTAGATGCGATAAACTACACAGTTTATGAACTAAAAGATAAAGAAGAGGAGTCTATATGACTTTAGAGAGTAGATACCCAAAGTTGTTTGAAAATATAGAAGATAAAGATATAGAGCTTAGACACTTGATAAATGTTGATGAGAATTATGAAGATTTTGACTCTGAAGAGTATGAGTTTGACTTTGAAGAGTTTAACTATGTGGTATATCTGAGTGAACTTATCTTAAAAAGTTTAGGTGAAGAGAAGATGATGGCATTGATAGAAGAGTTAAAGGGTGTTGATGCTTTTGAAAACTTTTTACCATCAGAGATAGACCTTTACGCACTAAAGTCAAACTTAACTCTTGAAGAGATAGAGGAGTTGATTATGAGTAGAGTAGAGAGTGTAGTATGAAAAAGAGCCTCCTATTTGCTTTAAGTACAGTTTTATTATCAGCAAGTGAGATGTTATCTCCTGTATCTGTTATAGATATAAATGGTACAGCTAAAGATTTGGTTATCCACAACCAAACAATGGATATAGCAACAGATATGGGACATATAGAGATTTATGATATATCTACAAATAAAAAGATAGATGAAGTATCTATCCCTGATGTGAAAGATTTTATGGGTGATATAGTTCCAGCTAGAGTTATGAGTAGTGATTTTATAGATGATAAATATCTTCTACTTAGTGACAGTGGAAAGGGTGGGTATAGTGATTTGTTTATCTATCAAAACTCTAAAGTTACTCAGATACTAAGTGCTGATGATAAGGTATCTATCATTAAAGCTAGATTTATAGATAAAGAGCATATCTTGTTTGGTTTTTTGAGTAATGAGGTGGCTCTGTTTGATTTGGGTAGTAAAAAAGAGTTGTATCGTATGCAACTTAGTGAGTCAAAATTTTCTGATTTTGCTCTAAATGAAGATAGAACAAAGGCTGTTTTCTCTTGTGAGAGTGGAGAGCTTAGTGTTGTCGATGTCAAGAGTGGAAAAGTAGATAAGATACTAAAAGGGTTAAATCTAGATAATGTCTATAAGGTGGATTTTAAAAAAGATAAAATCTCAGCTGCTGGACAAGATAGAAGAGGCTCTATATATAATGTTAAAAGTGGTAAGGGTGAGTATATCCAAGGTAACTTTTTGATATATGCCACAGCACTTAGTCCAAGTAGTGATTTGGTAGCGTTTGCGATGAATGAAGAGAATGATATTATGATTTACAATAGTGATACAAAGAGTAAAAAATTTGTCTTAAAAGGGCAAAAAAGCACTCTAAATAGTATAGTGTTTGTAGATGAGGATAGACTCTACTCGGCGAGTGATGATAGTAGTGTAATGGTATGGAATTTAAAGGAGAAAAGATGAATATTTCAAGTATAGTAGTACAGGCTTTGCCTAAATATGTAGATGATTTGGTTGAATTTTTTAAAAATTCGGATTTTGTAGATTATCATCTACACGATAAAGAAAAAGGTAAAATTATAGTAACTGTTGAGGGTGAAGGTGTTGAAGAGGAGATACAAAAGCTTGTAAAAATCCAACAACTTCCACATGTTATAGCAGCTGATATGATGATGACTTATCAAGAAGAGCAGTTAGATGAAGAGATAAAGAAACTAGAGGCAGAAAATCCAGTGCCAGAGGTACTTACAAAAGAGGATATTGACCCTAGAGATGTAGTCTATAATGGTGATTTAAAAAATAAAGATTTAGGATTTTAAGATATGGCAGTAGTTATAGAATCAACGATAAAAACAAGCCCACTTGGTAGATGGTATATAGAGCTTACAGATACTTCAGATGATACTATTGAGCCTATTTTTTGCTTAGATGTGTATGAGTATGCTGATAAGATAGAGGAGCTTGGAGCTAAGTATGATGGTGCTGTTGATGTACTATGGTCTAGTGATGATGGTGTTACACCTGAGCAGATAAATGAAGTAAGAATGCAGATGAACGCATACGAAGCAGAACAAGAGGCTATAAGAAATGGAGAGAGTCATTTAGCTGATGGTACTCCAAATTTTAACGCTACTGAGAACTATCAAGAGCAGTAGATAAAATGAGACAGATACTAAAAGAGCTTTATGGTACAGGGATACTGTTTTTCTACTACATAAAGTATTTTGTACTTATAGGTTGGCCTGTACTGCTGTATGGGTTAGAGTACAAACCAAATATCTATATGGATATACTATGGGTATATTGTCTTGCTTTGATGACAAAAGATTTCATTATGAAGTTTGTTTTGAAGAAAAAGTATTGTGATATATCTTGTTCTAAAGATGTTAAAAAGCAAGATTGAAACATTTTATTTTATCCAAATATAAATGTCGGGATAGAGATATCCCAACCTACAAAAATAATTTTTTTTAGATATAATACAAAAAATATCCTAGATAAAAAAGGAAGTGTATTATGTCATCTAACAATGAAGCAAAAGTTTTTTTAGGCTCACAAGAGATTACCAAAAGTGCCAAAGTAGAGATAAAAAGTCCTTATGATGCTAAGGTTGTATCTATCGCCCAAGTTTGTGATGGAGATGATGCTAAAGAGGCTGTATCTATCGCTAAAGAGGCATTTAAAAATAGTTCATCATCTATGTTATCTCAGAGAATATCTTGGCTTGAAGATGTAGCAAAAACTCTACAAGAGAGAAAAGAGGATTTTGCTCAGACTATCGCTAAAGAGGTGGCAAAGCCTATCGCTTTTGCTAGAGTAGAGGTTGATAGATGTATAGAGACTATCAAGCTAACAGCTATGGAACTTGTCAATCTAGGAGGAGAGACAATACCAACTGATGTGATGCCAAGTGGTAAAAAGAGTATAGCTTACTATAAAAGAGAGGCTATCGGTGTTGTGGTGGCAATCACTCCTTTTAACTTCCCACTTAATCTAGTAGCTCATAAAATTGCTCCAGCTTTAGGTGCTGGTAATACGGTTGTTCTTAAACCAACTCCAGAAGCTCCATTGACAGCATATAAGTTGGCTAAGGCATTTATCGACTCTCCTTATGCTATAAAAGATGCTTTAAGTGTAGTTTATGGTGATGCTGAAGTTGGTTCAGCTTTGGTAAAACACCCAGATGTTCATAAGATAAGCTTTACAGGTTCTGTACCTGTTGGACATATCATTATCCGTGAAGCAGGTATAAAAAAAGTTACTTTGGAGTTGGGTGGAAATGCTGCGACTTATATCGATAAGAGTGCTGATATAGAACACTCTGCTACTCGTTGTGCTTTTGGTGCTTTTGTCAATTCTGGACAAGTTTGTATCTCACTTCAACGGATATATGTCCATAAAGATGTATATGATGAGTTTGCTAAAGCTATGGTAGAGCAGACTGCTAAACTGAAAGTTGGTTCACCTTATGATGATGATACATTTATGGGGCCACTTATCAACCAAGAGAGTAAAGAGAGAGCATTTGAGTGGATAGCTTCGGCTAAGAGTGAAGGTGCTAAAGTAGCAGTTGGAGGGGTAGAGATAGATGGTTCTTTTGCTCCAACTGTGATGGTAGATGTAAGAGATGATATGAATATCGTATGTCAAGAGGTTTTTGCTCCGATAGTTAGTTTAGTTTCAGTAGATGGATATGATGAGGCGATAGTGAAGATGAATGACTCTGAGTATGGGCTTCAATACTCTATATTTAGTAATGACTTATCACAAGCTAAAAGTTTTGTAGATGATGCTAAGTGTGGAGGTGTAGTTATCAATGATATACCTACTTTGAGATTTGATGTTCAACCTTATGGTGGAGTGAAATTCTCAGGTATAGGAAGAGAAGGGCCTAAATTTGCTCTAGAGGAGTTTACTCAAATTAAAAGTGTGGTGATTTGTTGATGAAAAAGGTAGCTATTTCTGCTTGTTTGATGGGGCGAGAGTGTAGATATGATGCTCTTTGTAATCGTAATGATACGCTGTTGAAGATGTTAGATGGGTATGAGTTGATTGAGTTTTGTCCTGAAGATAGTGCCTTTGGAACACCTAGACCTACTATGGATTTGGTAGAAGATGGGGATAGTATCAAGGCTATATCAAACAAAACAGACCAAGATTTGAGTTTTGCCATAGAGGGGTATGCCAAAAAGTTTTTTGATACACATAGTGATATAGAGCTTTTTATAGGTAAAGATAGAAGTCCTAGTTGTGGTGTTTGTAGTGCTTGTGTATATGATACCAATAGAGATTTACAACGCTTAGACGGTACAGGACTTATGGCAAAAGAGGCTCAAGATAGAGGGATAGAGGCTTATGATGCTGAGGTTTATATGGAGATGTCAAGATGAAGTCTATCTTACTGGTTATGATAGCAACTGCTACACTATTTGCTTCAGTAACAGATGATATGATAAAACGCTCTATCATCAAAATCTATACAGTGGCAAAAGTACCAAGCTACACATCGCCATGGAGTGCCTCAACAGCTAGTTATACGGGTTCAGGCTCTGTTATCAAAGGTGATATGATTTTGACAAATGCCCATGTGGTAGCAAATCAAGCCTTTTTAGAGGTACAAAAGTATGGTGAGAGAAAAAAGTATATAGCTAGAGTTTATGCTGTATCTCATCAGGCTGATTTGGCACTTTTAAAGGTAGAAGATAAGAGCTTTTTTGATAATGTAACTCCACTGGAGCTTGGAGCTTTACCTGAGGTAGAGCAGAGAGTAGTTGTACTTGGTTATCCCATGGGAGGCAATACTCTAAGTGCGACACTAGGTGTAGTATCTCGTGTAGAAGATAGCCTCTATGTCCATAGTACAGAGAGTTTTTTGGCAATTCAGGTAGATGCTGCTATCAATCCTGGAAACTCAGGAGGACCAGCTATAAGTGGTGGTAAGATAGTAGGTGTTGCGATGCAAGGTATAAGTATGTCTCAAAATATAGGTTATCTCGTACCAACACCAATCATTAGGCACTTTATAGATGATATGAGAGATGGACACTATGATGGATTTGCTGATTTGGGGATAGATGTTCAGAGTCTTGAAAATCCAGCTATGAGAGCTTACCATAAGCTAGATGAGAACCAAACAGGCATTTTACTATCTAAAGTAGCATACAAATCTGCTCTAAATGGTATTTTGAAAAGAGGTGATATCTTGGCTTTAATAGACAATCAACCTATACAAAATGATGGAACAGTAGAGTTTAGAGAGCATGAATTTACTCACTATAACTATCTTGTAGATAGACACCAGATGGGTGATGTGATAGATTTAGGTGTGATTAGAGATGGTAAGATGGAACATTTAAAGGCTAAGATAAAAAATCGCTCTGATGATTTATATCTAGTCAAGACAACCCGTTATGATAAGATGCCTACATATAGTATATTTGGTGGGTATGTATTTACACCACTTACTCGCAATTTGATAAATGAGAGAAAAAACAAGAGTTCTTATCTTAAGTATCTAGCTTCAAAGTGGCAAAGTAAAGATAAAGAGGAGGCTGTTTTACTCCTAAAAGTGTTAGCATCAAAGATAAGTAGAGGTAATAACAACTTTGGAATGTGGGTGATAGATACTATCAATGGAGAGAAATTTAAAAACTTCAAAGAGTTCGATAGACTACTTCACTCTAGCAAAGATAAATATATCATCTTAGAAGATAAAGAGGGCAATAGCGTAGTCATAGATAGAGAAGATGCCCTAAAAGAGACACCACAGATACTCAAAAAATACAATATAGAGTATGACAGGTCACAGGATTTGAGATAAGGGATAGATTGTGAATGAGTTATCTAAATTAAAAGCTTTAAAAGATATTTTATTTGAAAAGTTTGGGATAGAAGAGATAGCTATATTTGGAAGTGTAGCAAGAGATGAGGCACGAGAAGATAGTGATATAGATATTGCTATTATGAAAATAAAAGAGAAAAACTACTTTAAAAGAGTTCAAGCAAAATACTTTTTAGAAGAAGAGCTAAAAAGAAAAGTTGATATTGGCTACTTTGATAGTATGAGATATCCTATCCAGCAGGAGATAGAAAAGGATATGATATATGTCTAAAAGAGTAGAGGAACTTTTTTTATTTGATATAGTTGTATCTATCTTGAAGATAAAGTATATCATAAACAAGTTTGATTCACCCATAGATTTGAAGTATGATTTTATACATTGGGATAGTGTTATAAGAGAGTATGAGATAATAGGTGAGGCAACAAATAATCTTTTAAAATCTGATATTTTGGATAAGAAACATAGAGTAGTAGTTGATTTTAGAAATGTTCTGATACATGCTTATTTTGGTATTAGTGAAGATGAGGTTTGGGATATATCACAATCTTTTTTAGATGAGTATTTAGAGCTTATTTTATCAAAGATAGATAAAAATAGAGATTTAGTAGATGAGATTATTAGAGAAAATAGCCATTTACCATTTGTTATAGAATTTTTATCTAAGCATTTTAATTAAATCAAGTTTTTATAAATTGAGTTAGCCACTCTTTATCATCTTCATCTAACTGATTTACTCTTTTTCTCAGACTCTCTTTGATTGAGAGTAGGTCACTTATAGATAGATACTTCAGTAGAGTTGGATTTATAGTAGGCTCTGCTCCATAGCTTATCAACTCCTCTATCTCTTTAAGAAGTAGCTCTTTATCGTTATCTTTTTCCATTTTATACCCTTTAGTTATTAACTCTATTAATGATACAATGCTACGATATAATCATAAGGAGTTAGATATGTTGAATGTTGGTGATATAGTACCAGATTTTTGTTTGCCAAATCAAGATGAAGAGGAGATTTGTCTAAGAGATATCAAAGGGAGATGGATAGTTTTATATTTCTATCCAAAAGATAATACACCAGGTTGTACCACTGAAGCTTGTGATTTTACTCAAGCTCAAGGAGATTTAGCAAAATTGGGAGCTATCGTTTTAGGTGTGAGTCCAGATAGTCCAAAAAAACATAGAAATTTCATAGAGAAGAGAGATTTGGGTATCACTCTATTATCAGATGAGGATAAAAGTGTATGTAGCCTATTTGGTGTGTGGCAACTTAAAAAACTATACGGTAA
>Ga0256828_1002726_pt1 | contig 10359 bp, 10 predicted proteins | sample CV88metaG_FD_185993 | JGI IMG/M metagenome (GOLD analysis project Ga0256828, IMG submission 185993) | Hydrothermal vent microbial communities from East Pacific Rise, Pacific Ocean - CV88 | ecosystem: Environmental > Aquatic > Marine > Hydrothermal vents | place: Pacific Ocean: East Pacific Rise... | reverse complement strand
TGTAGTAGAAGAGATGAGAGCAGAAGAGGTGGCTCAAGAGGGAGAACCTATGGTCGAAGCTCAAATAGAAGTTCCACAAGAAGTTATAACTCCTGAACTAATGGTAGAGACAGTACAAGATGAAGGTGCAAAACTTTTTGAAGTGCTTATGGCTAAAATGTACGACAGAAACTATGACTTAGGTGAATGTTTTAAACACAGCATTGCCTATGTCTCTTTTGAGAACAATCTTCTAACTTGGGAGTCCTCTGCTTCCGATGAGGAGAAGGTACTGCTACGAAATAACTGGGGCATGATACGTATGTTTGTTCAAGAGATTTTTGGTTTTGAAACAAAAATTAAAAATATTTCAAAGGAGTTACCCTCCCGAGTAGAAAAAACTCAAATAGAGACTTCTAAAGAACCCATACAAAATGTAGTTCAAGAGAGTTATAATCCTCCTATGATGGAGATGGAAGAGCCTATTTCTATGATAGAAGATGAGGTTTTAAACCAGCCTATCAACAACATGCCACCAATAGATGATGAAATGCCAATGAAAAGTTCATGTATAGCCCCAGAAGCAGGTGACACCGAAGCAGCCAAAGAGAAAGATGAACGAACCATTTTAGACGAACCTATGGTTGCTAAGGCTTTAGAGTTGTTCGCTCCTAAGAAGGTTCGGGTTAAGAGGAAGGCGTAGTAATGCTACTAGCTGACATAGGAAACACTCGAATACACATCTACAACGGTGAAGAGGTTATACACCTAAGCCATGAAGAAGCCATAGAAAAATATGCTGGGCAAAAAGTTAAATATATAACTGTAAAACATCAACTCAAAGAGAAGTTGGAGGGCTTGGAGAATTGGGAAGATGTCTCTGCTATGATGCGAATACCTAATGAGTATGATACGATGGGAATAGACCGTAAAGCTTTGTGTTTGTCATATGCTGATGGGCTCTTTGTTAGTGCTGGTTCTGCTATAACTGTGGATGTGATGGAAGAGGGTATTTACCAAGGAGGATTTTTACTTCCCGGTTTAAAAGCATACATCGAAGCTTATGCTTCTATCTCTCCTGCTTTGGAAACGGAGTTAAATTCAAAAGTATCCTTAGAAGAGTTACCTAAGACAACTAAAGATGGGATAAGTTTTGGTATAATCGCGTCCATAAAAACGCTTGTAGAAAAATACCAATCAGATAAACAGTTATATATATCGGGTGGAGATGGCGAGTTGATTAGTAGCTTTTTTAAAAATGCTATTTTTGATGAAACGCTTATATTTCAGGGCATGAAGAACGTATTAAAGGAACAGTAGATGTTAACAGTAGCACTTCCAAAAGGAAGAATCGCAGAGGATACTTTAGCCATATTTTCAGAGATATTTGGTGGAGAGTTCAAGTTTGAAGGACGTGAACTTATAATGGAAGTAGGAAACTTTCGTTTTTTAAATGTAAGAAACCAAGATGTACCAACCTATGTTGAACATGGTTCAGCAGACATTGGTGTGGTGGGGCTTGATGTTATTACCGAAAAAGAGCTGGACATTGTAAAGCTTTTAGACATGCAAATGGGTAAATGTAAAGTATCTATTGGAATTCGTAATGAAGATGAGCTGGACTGGTCTAAACCGAACATAAAAATAGCTACAAAAATGGTAAACATTACTGAAAAATACTTTGCTGAAAAAGCTGTGGGTGTTGAGATTATCAAGCTTTATGGTTCTATTGAGTTGGCTCCACTTGTTGGGTTAGCAGATGCTATTGTCGACATCGTCGAGACAGGTGCAACCATGAAAGAGAATGGGCTAAAAGTGGCTGAAGACATTATGGATTCATCGGTACACTTGATAGCCAATAAAAATGCTTACTATGCAAAAAAAGATGAAGTACTTTCTCTTTATGAAAAAATTAACGACGTGGTAAAAAGCCGTGCCTAATGCTTTAGACCTCTATGCAAAAGTAGAAGACCTTTTGGGTGTGACAGAAGTTACGCCTATTTTAAATGAGTATTACTTTAATGCTTTAGATACCTTGGAATTTAAAACACTTCTTGACGTAGGTTGTGGCTCTGGAGGCTTTTTAGAGGAACTCTCTTTGGGTTACCCTAAAGTGCAGACAAAAGGGATAGATCTTAGCCCTGTGATGGTTGAAATGACCCAAGCCAAAGGGATGAATGCCGAGTGCATAGACCTCTGTAAACTTGATGGGAAATTTGATGTTATAACAGCCATATTTGATATGGTGAACTATCTTAACAGAGATAATCTCAAACGTTTTTTACGTTGTGTAGAGGAGCGTTTAGAGGAGGGTGGTCATTTTATTTTTGATATCAATACACTCTATGCATTTAAAGTTGTGGCAGCTGGTTCATTTATAAAAGATGGTGGTGACCGTTTTGTTACCATTGATTCTGACTATGAAGAAGAGAGAGCAGAGTACTACATGGACTTTACACTTTTTGAAAAAGAGGGTGAGCTGTTTAAAAAGTCACAAGAGTCGATTATTCAATATTTTTATACGGTTGCAGAGATAGAAAAGCTGACAAGTATGAAGCTGGTTTCTAAAAAAGCCATAGCGATTTATGGAGATGAGACAGAGAAATTTTTCTTGGTGTTTAGAAAATAAACGTTAAAAAGGAATAAAATGAACTATCCAAACTTACCTGATGATTGTACATCACTCCTGTGCAAATACCTCACTCCTGAGGTTTTTGAAGCATTAAAAGATAAAAAAACAGCCAATGGATTTACTTTAGAACAAGCGATTAACTCAGGTGTTATGAACATTGACAGTGGAATCGGTATTTATGCTGGGGATGAAGAGTCTTATACATTGTTTGCACCACTGTTTGATAAGATTATTGAAGACTACCACGGTTTTGGACGAGAAGAAAAGCATCAAAGTAATTTAAATCTTGATGATTTAAATGCTCCTAACCCTGACCCTGAAGGAGAGTTTATTGTCTCTACACGTATTCGAGTAGGGCGTAATGTTGCCGACTTGCCTCTTGGTCCTGCCATTACAAAAGAGCAGAGAGATTTAGTTGAGTCAACTGTTGTTGAGGGTCTTAGTACACTTGATGGTGAACTTGAAGGAAGTTATTTCCCTTTACTTGGCATGAGTAAAGATGTTCAAGATGAGTTGATTAAAGACCATTTCTTATTTAAAGAAGGTGACCGTTTCTTAGATGCAGTAGGGCTTAACCGTAACTGGCCAGAGGGAAGAGGAATTTACCACAATAAAGAGAAAACATTTCTGGTATGGGTCAATGAAGAAGACCAACTAAGAATTATCTCTATGCAGATGGGTGGAGACATAAAAGAGGTATTTACCCGTTTGGTATCTGCTATTAAAAGTATAGAGAGCAAAGTGGCATTCTCTTATAATGACCATATTGGGTATATTACTTCTTGTCCAACCAACCTTGGAACAGCCATGAGAGCCAGTGTGCATATTGCTCTGCCAAACTTGGCAAAAGATATGGAAGCCTTTAAAGCCATTACCGATAAATTTTACCTACAAATCCGTGGAATTCATGGGGAACATAGTGAGAGTGAAGGTGGGGTTTATGACATTAGTAATCGTCGTCGTCTAGGAATTACAGAGGTTCAAGCTGTTCAAGATATGTATGATGGTGTGGTTGCTTTGATTAAGGCTGAGAAGGCTTTAAAGGTTTAGTATATAAGAGTCGAAAATAAATTCAACTCTTAATATTTGTTATTTTTTCTCTTTAATAACAATTTTTGCATACATTCCGGGGAAGATATTATGTTCCCCTTTGTCAAATGATACACGCATTCTAATTTTATGTGTCATTGGATTGGCATCGGGAACGATGGCTTTTATGGTTCCAATGGTTTTGTATTTGATAGAAGGAATACTAACCGTTAGCTTTTCTCCTACTTTTACTTGAGAAATGATACTTTCTGAAACAGATACATCGATTTCTAAATCTTCTGTATCGACCATCATAATGGTAAGCATACCAGGCATAACCATATCACCTGGTTTAATGTTTCTTCTAACTATTACACCATCAGATGGAGCTTTCATTTTAAGATAGTTAAAAATAGTTGCCATCTGCTTTGCTTTAATGGAAGCTTGATTTACTAAAACTTGAGCAGAATCTAGCATAGCAGATACATTTTCTGCTTGAGCATCCATATCATCAATATCCATCATTGGAATATTTTTACGTTTCTTTAGATGTTCTTTTCGTTTATTGATGTTCTCTAAACGTTTTCTCCAAAATTCAACCACTATTTTTGATTGCTCTAGCATAAGGTCAGCTTGTGATTTCATAATATCAAATTCTGCAGATTCCATTTCATAAAGAGGGTCTTCACGTTTAACTTTATCACCAATCTTTACAAAGACTTTCTTTATATAGCCCATATAACGGCTACCAATCATTTTTTGACCATCAGAAACAACCGTTCCTGTAATTGTAATGTCATTAGCCTTTAGAGAAACTATGAGTAAAAAAGTTACAATTAATAATTTTTTCATTGCTATCCTTTAATAGATTGTTGGATTTACCATTTACGTATATTGATATGGCACTTTAAACACTGTTGGGAAATTTTACTGTATGCTTGAAGTGCTTGTTTTGGATCACCATTTTCAAAACGTTCATCGATGTCTTCTGCTTTGTGTGTAATTTTCTTTTTTATTTTGTTTGTCATTTTAAGAGAGTTGTTTAGCCATTTTTCATAAATGTCTTTTGTATTCACTTCACTATCTATTGGACCTACCCTTTTTATGGTCTCTCGAAGGGTTTTTGTTCCATCTTTTATAATGTCAATATTGTTATAAAAAAAGCCAGTTTGAATGTCTTGCATGGCTTGTGCCATTTTTTGCATATCTAAGATTCTATCTGCTTGTGTATAAGCTTCAGCTGAGGCAAATGTAGTTAATATTGCTGGAATGAGAAGTAGTTTTTTCATGAGTTGTTTTCCTTTTGTAATTGTTCTTAACGTTATTGTAACAGATTATCTTTAATTACTCAATTGCATTGATAAACATTATATCTTTTAATTACTTATTTTTATACTAATTAAGTGGTTTTTTAAATAACTCTTGCTAAGATTGGCTTATCAAATGTTAAAAGGATTTTCACAATGAATAAAATAGTACTAATGAGCGCAGTAACTGCAGCAATGATAACAACAGCTTCAGCTGACTTTAGTTTTGGTGACATGTTTAAAGATATGAAAGATGCAGCAACCAGTATGAGTAAAGATGCTAAAGATTCTGTTGCCTCTATGAAAGATGGTGCTGTTGAGACTTCAAAGTCTGCAGAGAGAACAGTAACTAATGTAAGTTCAGATATGAAAGATTCTTCAGTAAAAGTTTCTGACGACCTTAAAACAGCTGAACTTGCTACTTCTAAAGATACTAGAGATTCAGTAGTTGAATTGGCAGAAGATACTAAAGATTCTATCTCTAATACTACTAAAGATCTTAAAGATTCTTCAACAATTGCTTCAAAAGATATGAAAGATTCTGCTATTGCTGTTTCTAAAGATGTTAATGATGCAACTAAAACTATCTCTAATGATACAACTAAAAATGTTACAACTGTTTCAAATGATACAACATCATCTGTAAAAACAGTTTCTAATGATAGTAGAGATTCAGTAAAAACAGTTTCTGATGACACTACAACTTCAGTGAAAACAGTATCTAATGATACAAGAGATTCAGTAAAAACAGTATCTAATGATACAAATGATGCTACTAAAACAGTTTCAAATGATAGTAGAGATTCAGTAAAAACAGTTTCTAATGATATGGATGATTCTGCTAAAACAATTTCAAATGATAGTAGAGATTCAGTTCAAACAGTTTCAAATGACTCTTCAGATGCAGCAAAAACTGTTTCAAATGATGTAAATGATGCTTCTAACACAGCAACTACCAATGCTTCTAATACTAGTAGATCAGCTACAAGTGATGCAAGAGATTCTGTATCAAATGTTTCAAAAGATGCTAGTGATGCAAGTAAATCTGCAAGTAATAATGCAAAAGATGCTGTTGATGCAGTAGATAAAGACTAATTTATTTATTATATTCCCATCTTCTAGGTTGCCATTTTAGGCAACCTTTTTTCTCATAACTTTTTTCTTATTTCTTCTACAATCTCTTATTCCTTTACTTTTAACTAACAATTTTTTTTATTAAAGAGCATTATTATTATTAATATCATTTATCACATTTAAGTCATTATTCAAATATTATATGATAAGATATTATTATATATAAACATAAAGGATTAAAATGAAAAAAACTATATTAGTTAGTACCATTACAGCAACTATGTTAACAACAGTATCAGCAGACTTTAGCTTTGGAGACATGTTTAAAGACATGAAAGATGCAGCTACAAGTATGAGTAAAGATGCGAAAGACTCTGTTGCGTCTATGAAAGATGGTGCCGTAGAAACTTCTAAATCTGCTGAAAGAACGATTACAAATGTAAGTTCTGATGTTAAAGATTCAGCAGTTAAGGTTTCTGATGATTTAAAGACAGTAGAAGTAAATACAACTTCTCATATGAGTGATTCTGTAACTGAACTTGCAGAAGATACGAAGGACTCTATTAAGAGTACTACCACTGACTTAAAAGACAGTACAACTATCGCAACAAAAGATATGAAAGATTCTGCAATTACTCTTGCTGATGATGCGACAGATTCTGTAAAAACTGTTTCTAGCGATACAACTAAAAATGTCACTACCGTGTCCAATGATACAACAACAAGTATTAAAACAGTTTCAAATGATAGTCGAGATTCAGTAAAAACTGTATCTAATGATACAACTGATGCAACAAAGACCGTTTCCAACGATACAAGAGATTCGCTAAAAACTGTATCTAATGATACAACTGATGCTACTAAAACTATTGCTAACGATAGTAGAGATTCAGTAAAAACTGTATCTAATGATATGGATGATACTAGTAAAACAGTTTCAAATGATACAACAACAAGTATTAAAACAGTTTCAAATGACAGTTCTGATACCGTAAAAACAGTTTCTAATGATGCAAATGATGCTTCTAATACAGCAACAACAAATGCTTCTAGTGCGAGTACAACAGCAACTGACTCTATTAAGGATTCTGTAACCAATGTCTCTTCAGATATTTCTGATACAAGTAAAACAGCTACAACTAATGCAGCTACGACAACAAAAGATTAATTGATATTTTTTTGTTTCAAATTATCCCTTAAAGCTACCAGTAACTTTTGGTAGCTTTGTCCTACTATCTCTTCAAAGCTCGAATCTAAATTTATCATATTCATCAAATAATGTTATCATTTATATTAATTATATAATAAGGGATAACTATGAATGTTACTTATACAAAAAGATTAAAAACATATACATTGCTTTTAAGCATGTTAATGTTTTTTATACCTTCTTCTATTTTAGCTGAGACACCTAAAAACCTAGCAGTTTTTTATGAATTGACAGGTAATGATGCAGAAGCTAGGTATAACAAACTGGTTGAGGAGGAATTACCAAAAATAGGTTTTAATTTGGCTGATCCTCATCATAGAGTAAATGATCAGTACAAGGCAAAGTATGGCTCAACTACTTTGGATGTATTGAGTTTTTTACCAGCAGTAAATGACAATAATGTCATGCCTCTATTTAATATTGATCCTCGTTTGGCAGGTTTTTCTCCATTTAATATGTTGATATATAAATTATTAAATGAAAAGACAACTCATGTGGGACACTTAACTCCTGAGGCTATCTTAGATATTTTAGGTATTAATGACAAGGAAGTGAGTGAAAAGTTTATTGCTTCATTTAAACCTTTAGATGAACTTCTTGATAAAAAGTTTGGTAAAAGAACATATAAGACATATGGGAAATTATCAGATGATAGAATGTTAAACTTTGAGTATGAGTTTGAGCGACCTGATGATATGGATGATTTTATAGATGAGTTTCAAAATGAATTTGAAATGAGTTTTATAAATAAAAAATATTTAATAGCAGGGTTTCATAATTTCTTAGAGACTGATGAAGGCGAAGAAGCCTTGGCTGATTTTGATATATTTTGGGCATATTCTCTTTGTCATTTAGAGTATTCATACAATATGTTTGACAATAAAGGTGCCAGACCAGATGCTGGACTTTATGCACCATGTACCATGTATATGTATGTTAAAAAAGGAAGCAATAAATTGGTTGTAGGTATGCCTAAACTTATCAATATCATAGATACTCTTGGAGTTAAAAATCCGTCAAGAGTAGCATTAGTAAATAAATTAGATAAAGAGATACCAGAGATTTTAACTGCTTTTGGAATGAAAGCTGTTGAAAATGTAAATCCTTTAAAAGAGACTCCTAAGGCTAAGTTCTCAACTGCTGCTATTGGTGTGGCATTGGCTAAAGCGACTGAAAAAGTTTTAGTACCAAAAGAAGAGGTAAAAACAAAAGCAGTTGAAAAAAATAGTTTAGTAAAAACCATTGATAGAACTGCTGCAATTTCAGTGAAGAAAAAAATAGAACTCAAAAAGCCTGAAGTGAAAAATGTAGAGGCTAAAACTACTAAAAATCAAAAAGCTGAGCAGTCCAGAGGAGCCAATGGAAAAGTTATTAATATAGCCATTCCAAAACCTCCAAAAGTTATCAGATTAAATGTTACTACGAATACTTCTCCGACTGCTGTTAGTTCAGATCGTTCTATTAAATTTTCAAAACGTGTACCACCAAATTATATTACATCTGCTGAACGTTATGGAAAAGGTGGAAAAGGCTCTAATTTAAGTACGTCTAATAAGATGTTAGGTGATGTAGATAAAGGTCGTATATCTGCTTATTTAAGAGGTGAACTTTTAGATGTAAAGACAGCCAGTGACAAACTTAAAAATGCTGGATTTGAAGTACTTGCTGTTGTACCTTTAGACAAGAAGAAAAAACTCATCTCTATAGTTTTTACTTCATCTGATATAAAAAAGATAGCAAGTAAAATGAACAGAGGTTTTTTAGGAACGTTAAGACTTTTAATTGATCCTAAAAACAAACAGATTAGTATTACTAATCCTCTTTATTTAGCAAAAGCATTTATGCAAGATGATTTTAATGATGAAATTCCTAAGAAAATCTTAACTGCAATTAATGGGGAATTTACTGGTTTAAGGAATTCAATGGATAAGTTGAAATTCCAGTTGTTACCTAAGTATCAGTTTATGAATGGAATGCCATATTTTAAAGATATGGAAGTAGTAGCAAGAGGAAATGACTTGCTTCAAAAGTTAGAAAAGAAAAAGAATAAGAAAAAAGTCGTATTTAAATTAAAGTTGGATAATGGTTCTACTTTAATTGGTGTAAAATTAAGTAAACGTACTTCTAAGTTTCCTAAAAAGATTGGGACAAATAATGCCGGAATGCTTCCATACCCTGTACTCATAGAGAATGGTGAAGCTAAGATTCTAGAGCCTAAGTATTACTTAGCATTAATGTATCCTCAGTTAACTATGGAAGAGTTTATGACCATAGCAACAATACCAGGTGCAATTATAAAAGATTGTGGAAAAGTATTTAAGTAATACTTTTCATACAGTATGGACAGACTAATTTGTCTGTCCAGTTTTTGAAAAGATTTATTTTTTAGCTTGTTTTTGTTTAAGTAAATCAAGTTTCATATCATTGAGAAGTGCCTCTTTTTGATAAAGTTTAACTTTCTCTTCTGAAATCTCTTTAGCTAATTTTGCTAGATTAATCTCCATCTCTTCTATAGTCACTTTCTTTTCAGTAATACTTTTCTCTTCAGCTATAAGCATTTGAGTAGAGGTAAGTGATAATATTGCTCCAAGAGACAATATTTTAAGGGTATTGTTCATTTTATTTTTCCTTGTTTAATTTGTACTATTATATCATCCTATAACTTTATATTTATACTTATTATTATTTTAAGTATCATTTTAAATAATAATTGTTAGTATTTGCTGTGTTTTTTTAATTTAAAAAAAAAGGATTTAGACAATGAAGAAAATTTTAATTATGAGTGCCGTAACTGCTGGAATGCTGACAACTGTATCTGCTGATTCAATATTTGGTGATATGCTTACTAAAATGAAAGACTCTGTTGCTAGTATGAGTCAAGGTGCTAAAGAGAGTATAGAAGCTGTAAAAAGTACAGAAAAGACAGAAGAAACTGTAGAAAAAGCAGAAGATAACAAATCTGAAGAAGTTACAGAAAAAACAGAAGAGAAAACTGAAGAGGCTGTAGAAAAAGCAGAAGATAACAAATCTGAAGAAGTTACAGAAAAAACAGAAGAGAAAACTGAAGAGGCTGTAGAAAAAGCAGAAGATAACAAATCTGAAGAAGTTACAGAAAAAACAGAAGAGAA
>Ga0256828_1002725_pt1 | contig 10361 bp, 7 predicted proteins | sample CV88metaG_FD_185993 | JGI IMG/M metagenome (GOLD analysis project Ga0256828, IMG submission 185993) | Hydrothermal vent microbial communities from East Pacific Rise, Pacific Ocean - CV88 | ecosystem: Environmental > Aquatic > Marine > Hydrothermal vents | place: Pacific Ocean: East Pacific Rise... | reverse complement strand
AGTTTATAGAATGTCAGGTTTAATGGCTTCTATTGCATTATTATTATATATTATAATTGTACTTGCTATTATTAAATCAACAGGAACTGTATTAACTCTTGCTTCTATTGCAGGTTTAATTCTATCTGTTGGTATGGCAATTGATGCTAATATATTAATCTTTGAAAGAATTAGAGAAGAACTTGATGCTTGAAAAAATATGGAAGAAGCTTCAAAAGTAGGTTTTAAAAAATCATGGTCAGCAATTTGGGATTCAAATGTGACTTGATTAATGGTTGCTTTAATTTTATTTGTATTTGGTGTAAATATAATTAAATGATTCTGATTAATGCTTGCAATAGGTATTGTGGTTTCTTTATTTTCAGCAATGTATATATCAAGAGTACTTGTTTTACTTCTTGCTAAAATAATGAAAGATAAAAAAATGTTTATTGGAAAATAGTTTTACTTTATGTAAAGCTATTTTTTTTGATTTTGTAGTTTATATGTTATAATTGTTTATGTTTATTATTATAATATATATTTTATGAAAAAAATATTTATATTTATTTTATTATTAACTTTTTTAACTTCTTGTTGAGATAAAAATGATGAAGTTGTAAAAACAGCTTCAATAAATAATAATCTAGATAACTGAAAAGTTGAAAAAGTAATTAATGATAATATTTCTGATGAATTAATTCAGAAACAAAGAGAGGAAATTTCTTTGGATGATATTTCAAAAATATATGCATTAGAAGATTATAATCCAAAAAATAAATTAGAAGAGTATTGAACTAAGTTTATAAAGGAACTTAATGAATCAAATAAAACTACTTTTGTTGATAATATTAATTGATGAACTAATGTTAGTTTATTAAATGATGTTATTTCTAAATATCCAAAAAATTTAGTTAGAAATTTCAATTTAGAGTTGACTATAAAAGACTTTAAATCAAAAAAGAATATTGAAAATTGATTAGTTTATTTAAATTGAATTAAATTATGAAATTTCAAAGATTGAAAGTTTAATTGAGAATTTAAATGGTTAAAATGAATTGAAAAATTTGTTATAACAATTAGAAGTAATTGATATTGAGATGCTTTTGTTGTTTTAAATTCTCTTAATTCTAATTGAAGCTTATTACTTTGAGAAGTATATTTAAAGCCTTCTAAAGAAAAAGAAATTTCATTGTGAACTAAACAAAAAATTGAATTTAATAATACTATTATTGAATTAAATGAATGTTCTATTGTTGATAGTAAATGAAATTGTGTTAAATGAAATGTTAAATTAAAAGTTAATTTTATTGCTTGAGATGAAGCAAATAATTATATGGTTTCTTTAAATAGAGAAGCTATAACAAAAGAATGAGATATAGTTACTTTAACAAGTTGATGAATGTCATTTATTGATTTTATTTGAGAAGATTGAGAGATTTATAAATTAAAATCATGAGAAAAAATAAATATTTCTTACAAAGTTTCTGATAAAGATATAGAAAAGATGGCTGATAGAAAATATTGAGAATGAAAAAAAGAATGATATTGGTGGTATGATAAAACTTCTTGAATTTGGAGGGAAGCTAAAGCTAACTATTCTCTTGATAAAGAAAATAAAATTTGGACAGCAACTGTTAGTAATTTATATTAAAATTTAAAAAATATATTATGTTAAAGAAAATATTATTTTTTGTAGCTTTTTTATCTTTTGTTATTAGTGCTTCTGCTAATCGGGATTCAGTTACAAATAGAAAGTATATGTGAAATGTTAGTTTTCCTTATAACATGGAGGTAACTATTAAAAATACATCATGTGCTTGAAATGAAAATGTTTTTAATTGAGATGTATCTTCAATATTAAATGTAACTTGATTAGATTGATCAACTTGTTCTATTAGTTGAAATAAAGTATCTTGTACAAAGACAATTTCATGATGACCAATTTGAGCAATTACTTGAAAATTTAAAATTTATGCCTCTAAAAAAGAGATTTTAGAAAAAATATGAGTACCTCAAAAAATTTATGATAATATAACTTGAAATTATGTTCAAGAATTTACTATAAAAATGAATATTATTACTGATAGTAATTGAGGGAATAGTGTATCAAGAGCAACTAACTTTGATTTTTCAGATTTAGCAGATAAATATTTATTATTTGGTTGAGATTGAGTGTATGAGTATTCTGATGAATCTGAATGTAATACTTGTATTCAAGAAATGACTTGAACTTGAGCTACATGAGATTCTTGTAGTTGAACTTGAGATAATAGAGTCTGTGAAACAAATATATGTTCTGATCCAGATTTTCCTATTGATGATGAACCAGATGATATATGTACTACATCCCCTTGTTTAACAGATGGAAAAATTGCTCCAGTATTGTCTTATATTAAATTTGATACTTGTACTGTTAGTTGATTAGATTCTATATGTTATGCAAAAGCAGATAATAATTTAAAAATTAAATTGTCTACTTTAGGACAATGATATGATCCAGTATGAATTAAATATTTAAGATTTGTTGCAAATAATTATTCTAATACATCTTCTGTTTGAAATATAACTAATAGTCTAGTAAATATTTCAACAGTTTCTGAAAAACTAAAAACAATTTCATATTCAACTTTTAAAGATTCTTGAAAATATACTATAGAGTTTCAATGAAGATGAATATTAAATGATAGTTGAACTTGGTCTAATATTATTGATAAAAAACTTATTATAATACCTAATAATAATTTAAAACTTTGAACATATACTATTGATAAGACTTCTGTGTATGCAAGTAACTCTAGTTCTGAATCAATTAGATATTGTAAGGAAATATTTGATGAGTTTTGAAATGAAATTAATACAATTTATAATGTTGATTCTAATGTAACAATTTTAGATTGAGTTAAAGATGCAGATAATAATGAATCATTATTAATTTCAAATATTAAATTTGAAAATTCTAAATTTTGTTTTGATATTAATTCTTTAGTACCTGTAACTAAAACTTTAAAATTTAAAATTAAGGTTCCAAAACATAAACAATTAGAATCATTAGTTTCAAATGGTTTATATAAAGAGTTTATTATTCAAACACCTACTTTAGAATTTAAACAACCATTTAGTGTTGAGTTAAATTGAACAGAAAATCCACAAATTTGAAAAGATCAAAATTACAAAATAAAACTTATAAATAATTGAAATATTTCTTTTACAAATTGAACATTGGATTTAACTTCTAGTTCTATTAATTTACTAGATTGACATTATTGGACTTCTTTTAATGTTATAAAGAAAAGTTGATTATCTGATTCTGATAATATTGCAAAATTTTCTTGAGTAATTGATGCAAATAATAATGTTTTAGTTTCACCAAAATTAAATACAAAAAATCTTTATTTTAAATATACAATTTGATGAAAAACAGTTAGGTATAAATTAGATGATAGTAATATTTTAGAGTGAGTAGCTTGATGTAATATAGAAACATTATGAGCAAAAATTATTTGAAATTTACAATGACAATGAAAACAAATTATTACATGACAACAAGATAATATTTCTGATTTAAGTAAGTCAGATTTAAGAAATAAAATTAGAAAAGAAGCATATAAAGCTATTTGAATTAGAAATTCTTCAAAAACAAACAATATAAATTGAATAATATATGTAGATTGAGATGTGAAATATTCAGAAATAAAAAATTATATAAATATTTGAGAAACAATAATAGTTAAAGATTGAAATTTTATTATTGATGAAGATATAAATAAATTTATTTGAATAATTGTGTTGAAAGATAATTATAAAATTTTATCTGATTATGATAATGCTTGAAATGTATATGTTAATAATAATGTTCAAAATATTGATGCTATAATATATGCAGATTGAGCATTTAGAAGTGCTAGGTTTGATTGAAGTAGTTATGATGATAGTGATTTAAATAGGCAATTAAAATTAAATTGAAGTTTATTTACTAGAAATACAATTGGTTGAGCTGTATTATGAAATTCTAACTTTACTTTGCCATGATGAGAAGTGACAACTGATTATAATCTAGCTTCTATTTATGATTTAAATTATATTAGAAAAGTTTCACCTGAATGTGATGCAAGTTGAAATCAAATAGAAAATAGTATTTCATTTATAATTAAATATAATCCTAGTGTTCAAATAAATCCACCAAAAATTTTTGGAAATTAAAAATAAAGACTGCTTAAGCAGTCTTTATTTTATGTCTTAAATCATCTATATTTCAAGCTCCTTGGAGTAAAATTATTCAAAAACTATTTTCTTTATCCCATTTTTCAATTTCTTTTAAAGTTTTTTCAAAATTTTCTCAATTTAATTTATTATCATGTTTTATATAATCAACTAATTTTTGGGTATTTATTTTTTCTTTATTTTCTTTTGTATCTCTTGATTCATAGATATTTGGAATAATTAACTTATCACAATCATAAAAACAAGTTTTAAAGTCTTCTAATAACTCATAAGTTCTAGAATATTGATGAGGTTGAAATATAGCTAATATAGGTCTTGCTGGATTTTGGTCTTTTAAAGCTTTTAGAGTTAAGGAAATTTCAGTTGGATGATGTCCATAATCACTCATTAAAATATTTCATCACTCAGTTTCTCAGATTATTTCCATTCTTCTCCATACTCAAGTATATTTTTCAAGTGATTTTATTATTTCTTTATCATTTATTCAAATCATATGAGCTATAATATAAGCTATATGAGCATCAAATAAAATATGTTCTCATGGAATTTTTAGATTTATTTCTGGAAAAGTTATGATTTCTGATTCTTGTTTTGTGTTTGTATAAACAGCATATTTATCAAATATTTCAATATAATTAATATCTTTTCTTTTTCATGAAAGTTTATTAGAATTAGGACAATTTCAATTTAAAATAGCAAATCATCAAACTCTAATATTATTTATAAAATCATCAAAAGCTGAAATATAGTCTTCTAAATCTTTGTAATAATCAAGGTGGTCTAAATCTATATTAGTAATTGCTCAAATAAGAGGTTTATACCTTAAAAAACTTCTTTTATATTCACAAGCCTCAATTACAAAATAATCACTATTAGAAAAATGAGCATTTTTTCAGTCAAATTCTTTTAGGATTGTACCAATCACTGCATTTACTCAAAATTCTGAATTTTTAAGTGTAATAGCAGTTAGGGAAGAAGTAGTTGATTTTCAGTGAGTTCATGCTATTGCTATAAGTTTTTTATTATTAGCTATTTTAGCTAAAGCTTCAGGATAAGTTTGAATTTCTAATCATAATTCTTTTGCTTTTTGTAATTCTTCTTGATTTTCTGGAACAGCTTCAGTGTAGATTATTTTTTCAAAATCTTTTGTAATTCTATTTCTATCTTTTCAAATAATTATATCACATCATTCTTTTTTTAATTTTTCAATAAGTTCAGAATTAGTCATATCACTTCAAAAAACTTCATATCACATATGAAGATAATACCTAGCAATTGCTGAAATTCCTATTCAACCTATTCAAATTATGTAGATTTTTTTAGTCATAATTTTATATTTTTTCTTTTAATAATTCATAAACTTCCACAAAAACTTCATTTTCCAATTTATCTATTTCACAATCATTAAATTTTGATAAAACCCAGTCAGATACTTCATAGTTTGGGTTAAATCAAATTCAAACCTTGATTCTTTTAAATTTGTCTCAGAAGTGTTTTATAATATCTTTTACTCAATTATGACCTCAAGCTGAACCTTTTTCTCTGAATCTTATTTTACCAAAATCCATACTTAAATCATCATAAATTATAATAATATCATCTAAGTCTATTTTATAGAAATCAACTATTTTTCTAACTGATTCTCAACTTAAATTCATATAAGTTTGTGGTTTTAATAAAATAGTTTTTTCTCAATTAAAAAATCAGCTTGAAACTTCTGCTTTGAATTTACTTTCAAGCTTAAATTCAGAAAAATTTTCCTTTCATGCTAAAAAATCTAGAAACATAAATCCTACATTGTGTCTAGTTTTTTCATATTGTTTTCAGGGATTTCAAAGTCAAACTATTAATTTCATTATATATTATTATTTCATAAATTTTTTATGTGTTTCTCTTAGTTTTGGATTTGTTACATGAGTATAAACTTGAGTTGTAGTAATACTACTATGACCAAGCATTTCTTGAATAGATCTTATATCTGCTCCGTTATTTAATAGGGTAGTAGCAAAACTATGTCTTAGAGTATGAGCAGAAACATTTTTCAGAATAAATGCTTTTTTTGCATAATTTTTTATCATCCTAGTAATAAAAAATCTTGTTAGTCTCATATTTTCATCATCAAGTGAACCACTATTTTCATTTTTTATATTGTGTCTTATAAATAAGGGACTAAAATGATCAGTTCTTTTTTCTAGGTAATCTTCAATTAGTTTAGCTGCATGACTAGTTAAAAATACAACTCTAACTTTTCTTCATTTTCATCTTACAGCAAATTCTTTTCTTTTTAGATTTAAATCATCAATATTTAGTGAAGTTAATTCAGATATTCTTAGTCATGTTGAATAAATACACTCCATAATAGCTAAATCTCTAACTCAAGTTATTTTTTCAGTGTCAGGAGATTCAAATAATCTATCTAATTCTTCTTGATTTAAAAACTCAATATGTCTTGGATCAGCTTTAATTAAATCAATTGAAGTAGGAGAAAGAGTATTTATTCATTTTTTCTGTGCATATTTTAGAAATGCTCTTAAAGTTATCATATATGCATTTGCTGTTTTTATGCTAATATTTGGATTTTCTTTATATAAATGACTTCTAAATCATTCTGCTAATTCTAAATCTATTTTTTGCATTTTAAATTTATATGAATCAATATTTTTTTCTTCTAAATATTCATAAAATTTATTTATATGTCTATCATACTGTTCAATTGTTTTTTGAGATTTATTTTGAATTACTTCTAAATAATCCAGAAATTTAAGATGAAAATCTTTTAAAAGCATATGTTTGATTAAAAATAATATTATGTTAACTATTTTATTCAAAAAATATTTTTAATCAAAAAAAAGTAAGAAAAAATCCTTACTTTTAAATTATTATTTCAGCTTCATCTTCTGTTACTAAAATAGTATGTTCATATTGGCATCAAAGACTTCAATCTTCAATATATATTTCCCAATCTCATTCATCAACTATTTTTCAACTAGTTTCTCAAAGTATTGGTTCTATAGCAAGAGTCATTCAAGCTTTTAATTTCACTCAAGCTCCAGCTTTACCAAAGTTTGGTATATATGGTGTTTCATGAAGTTTTTTTCAAATAGCATGTCATGTTAAATCTTTTACTACATAGTATCAAGCTCATTCTATCTCTTTTTGTATAGCAGCAGAAATATCTCAGATAGTATTTCAGGCTTTAGCTTGAGCTATTCAAGCATAGAGAGCTTTTTTATTTGCTTCTATTAATTTTGCAGCAGCAGGATTTTTATCATTTCATCAAATAACTACTGAAAAAGCTGCATCAGTATTTATTCATTTTTGTTTATCTTTTATTCAAAAATCAAATGTAACTAAATCTCAGTTTTTAAATGTTATATCTCTACTAGCTCTTCAGTGAACTACTTCATCATTTATACTAATACAAATATTATCAGGAAAACCATAGACTCATTTAAAACCACATAAAACATTATGTTTTTTAGCTATATCTCAACACAGTTTATTAATTTCTTTTCAAGTGGTTCCTTCTTTAATAATTTTTTTAATTTCATCAAAAATTTTTTTATGAATTTTTGCATTTTTTCTCATTATTTCTATTTCTTGTTTTTTTAGCATTTTTATTTATTAATTTATTAATTACATGGAGTATCTCATTGTCATTGAGCATTACAAGCTTTTTTACTTAAAGGAATTGCTTTATCAAGTGTATTAATTGAAACTGATACACTATGATTCATATCTAAAATTTTACCAACTATTTCACTTGTATCTAGATCTTGCATTTGAGCAAGAGGTAATTGTTCATTATAGATTTCTATTATATCAAATTTTGATATACTTTTCTTTTGATTTTTTTTAGTTAGCTCAACTAATTTACTGATAGGTACCTCTTTACTTCATTTATCTTTAAAAACATCAGCAACTGAATCTAAGAAACTATTTAATTCACTTTTTGTTTCAGGATCAATTGCATTACTTATAGTTTTAGCTATATTTGATATTGGATTATTTGATTTTGTATATCAATCTTTATTGTTATATTCATCTAAATTATTTAATATTTGTTCAGCCTGGTATCATGTAATTCACTGTCTAGATAATTCATCATTTAACAATTTTTTTTCTAATTTATGATATTCTTCAAGTTCTTTTTTATTTTTTCAATCAGGTCATAGTAATAATGCCCATGCATCTTTCCAGGCTTGTAGTCATTCTTCAGAATATCTAAAATTAAAGTTTATATTACTTATTTTTTTTTCTGTTTTATCATCTTGACATTCTTGTTTTGCATTTTTATATATTTTATAAATTTGTAAACAAGATTGTTTTTCTATTAATAGTACATTATTACATAGTTTTACATTATTTTTTTGATTTGCTCAAGCTCTTTGTATAATTTCTTTTATGTTTTTAGTGCTATTTATTAATTGAATTAAGGCATCTCATGAATAATCTGGTAATTTATTACTACAATTATTGTATCAATTACATATTTTATTTGAATCTATTTTATTTTTTAAAGCTCATTTCTTTGTTAGTCTACTCATTATATTATCTAACTTGTTTATTTCATTAGATAATAATTTAGTATCTCTATAAAATTCTTTTGGTACATTATTAAAAATAGGTTCTTTTAGCCAAAAATTCCATTCAACTCAATAATTGTTCCAAGAAGTAAATAGATTATATAATCATAACATTTCAGAATTAGATTGAGCAATACTTTTAGATTTATTTGTTGTTTTATTTGATTCTGTAACAATTTTTCAAGTTATGCTTCTTAAATTTTTTAAGTAATCTTTTATAATATCAGGTTGTCAATCTTTAATTTGACATGAAGCTTTTGTTTCAGCAAAACTTATGTTTATACTAGAAATAAAAATAATAAATATAATTATTTTTAGATATGATTTTAGATGTTTTTTCATTTTTAATAATTAGATTATATTAGTCTCACCTTGGTTTATTTCTAAGTTTTAAAACATATGTAAATACATTAGTAGTATAATCTTCTAAGGCATAGATAAATTTTTCATATTCAACAAATTCTTGATAAAAATCTTTTAATGAACCTTGATTTATTAATTTTAACTGAGTTGCATTATATATCTTATTTTCTCTATTTGTTTCATTTTCAATTGTATATAATTGTTGGCTTTTTGTTTTTGAAAAACTTGGATTTAATGCAGCATTATCAATTAAATTTTTTAATTTTTTTTCTTTTTTCATTAATTTTGATAAATCATTTTTTCTATCATATTCAAGTCATTGACTTTTATATCTTAATTCTAAATTTCTTTTATAGAATTTAGAAGAATTTTCATAAACTAATTTATCTTTTGTTCTTTCTAAATTAAGTATAGGAGGTGATTTAGTTGTTATTATCATTCACATATGAAACATATTTGGAAAATCTAGATCTCTTAATATATTTTCAAAATTATTAGTTCACATTTTAGCTTGCATAAGAGAAGTGTTTGCTCATTTTTTTAAATGTTTATTTGACATTTTTATAACATCAGCAATTGATTTATCTTTTCAATATCATAATAATTTATGATCACTTGTGATAAATTCTATTGTGATACAAAAAAAACTATCTGGACTACATTTCCATTGATTATTATCATTAACAATATTATAATTTCAGCTTAAATTAGGATTTAATACTGTTCAGACAAAGAAATCATTATTTCATCAATTTCAAGCATTTGTATTAATTTTATTAGAATCTGGAAGTTTAAGATGTCATTGTGGTGTAGTTTTGAATGTAAAATTTAATTCATGATTATTTTTTTCTAGATCGTTTTCTAAATCATTTAATTCATTAGGATCTAATCATGATTGATTATTACTTTGAGGACAAACATAATTATTTCAATCACTAATTGTTGAGATATCTGTATTATCTTCATCATTATTTATTAAATTTTCTTCATTATTATCTCATCAATTATTATTTCAATTATCTCATCAATTATTATTTCAATTATCTCATCAATTATTGTTGTTTCAATTATTTTCTCATTGACTAACTTCTCAATCTATAAATGGATCATCTTCAAATTTATCAAGAAAATCTTTTGTTCATTCTTCTCAATTATATTCTAATTCTTCTCAAAAAATTATTTTATCAATTTCCTGTAAATCAACTATTA
>Ga0256828_1002724_pt1 | contig 10362 bp, 4 predicted proteins | sample CV88metaG_FD_185993 | JGI IMG/M metagenome (GOLD analysis project Ga0256828, IMG submission 185993) | Hydrothermal vent microbial communities from East Pacific Rise, Pacific Ocean - CV88 | ecosystem: Environmental > Aquatic > Marine > Hydrothermal vents | place: Pacific Ocean: East Pacific Rise... | reverse complement strand
AGCAGTATCCCCGGCACTTGCACCGTTTGCTCCAAATACATTTCCGGAAATCGGGTTGGGGTTCGTATCCTCTTGGATACTGTTTGTGTCGGCGTTGGCGGTGGGTACATCGTCTACAATGGTGACGTTCATCGTCCTCTCTGTCGAGTCTCCATCGGTATCGACCACGGTGATCTTGACAGGATCGGTGAGCGTGGTATCGTGACCGGCACTCTTGTCGTGGTCAAGATTGTCTTTGAGTGTATAGGTGTAGTTGACCGTCATGGTTCCATCTGCCGCTTTGGAGTAACCGTTGATCTCCATTGTACCTTCACCTGTATCTACAGAGACAGGGGTAGTTCCTGCATTCTCCAGCTGTGCACGGGTAATGGTAGTGGCACTGCCACCGTCTACGACGATATGGTCCAGTCCATCCAGTGCTTTAAGTGTAAAGGTACCCGAAGTGATATGGGAGTCGTCGTGCAGGCTTCCGTCGCCAAGGCCCGCTTCATTGACGGAAGTATCTGTTACGGAGAGGCTGACATCATCATCGGTACCATTAATGGTAATTTCCAATGTAGTCGTTGAAGTGTCACCATCACTGTCCGTAATGGTATAGGTAAAGATCTCGGTCAGTGTCTCACCGTCGGTGAGGTCCTGTACATCGAGGTTTCCGTTGTCCAGTGTATAACTGTAGGTTCCGTCACTGTTGAGCGTCAGGCTGCCATAGGCTCCTGCAAGTGCGGATCCCACAGTACCATCCGTGTTGGTGTTGTCACTGTGGATCGCCGTGACCGGTGCCGTTGTCCGGTCCGCCCCCGGAACGTCAGCAGTATCCCCGGCACTTGCACCGTTTGCTCCAAATACATTTCCGGAAATCGGGTTGGGGTTCGTATCCTCTTGGATACTGTTTGTGTCGGCGTTGGCGGTGGGTACATCGTCTACAATGGTGACGGTGATACTACCTGTATCCACATCGTTGTTTCTGTCAGTTACGGAAATGGTAACGGTATCTGTCACTTCGTCATTTCCTATCCCCGAATGGTTGATGGTGTTTCCTGTGAGTGTGTAGGTGTAATGGATCGTTCCACTGCCGTCGGCATGGGTTGGGTCTATTGGAGTGAATCCATCGATAGTGAACGTTCCATAGGTGGCTATGATCGTAACAGGATGTGTTCCACTGTTCAGCAATTGAGTTTCAGTAATGTGGGTATTACCAATATTGACTTGCTGTAAACCATCTTTGGCATCGATGATAATGGTGCCGGCTGCCTGCTCCTTGGGAGAGGAAGGGTTGGATCCGGTAGCAAGGGCAGATTCGTAGACAGTCACGTCACCATCTGGATGGGGGTCTCCGTTGTTGCCGTCGACCGCTTCGATCGTCGGGAGGTCATCGGTACCGTGGATGGTGATCGTCAATGTCGTACGGGAAGTATCTCCATCGGCATCGGTGATCGTATAAGTGTAGGTTTCTGTGAGTGTTTCTCCCGGGATCAGGTGCTGGACATCGACGTTACTGTTATCAAGATGATACGTATAGTTTCCATCACTGTCGAGCGTGATGGTACCGTACTGGCTGACAAATGCCGAACCGATCGTTCCATCGGTAGCAGTATTGACACTGTGTATGCCGGTGACAGGTGTGGTGGTTGTATCCGCTCCTATGATATCGTTGGCTGTTACGACGTTGCCAGCTGCTGTGAGGTATGTATCTTCTGTCACTGTGCCGGTATCGGTATGTGCGACAGGCACATCATCCGTAATCGTAATTTCCAAATTTCCGACAGCACTGTTTCCTGGTCTGTCGACAATTTCAAGAGAAATGGTATCGGTAACTGTATCGGTACCTGCTAGATGATGATCTGTCGTGTTTCCTGTAAGCAGGTAGGTATAGTGTATGGTTCCACTTCCATCCTGATGTGTTGTATCCAGTGGGTCGAATTCTGAAATGGAGAGTGTGCCGTAAGAAGTAAATATGGTAATGGGATGACTTGTCGAAGCATTGAGAAGCTCTGCTTCCGTAATACTTTTCCCTCCAATGACAATATGGTCGAGGCCATCTTTTGCATGGATGTCGATGGTTGCTACTGTACGTTCATCTGGAGAAGAAGGATTGGAACCTGTAGGCAGTGCCGATTCATCGACTGTACCATTGACTGGTGTGATAATAGGGGCATCCCCTGTACCGTGAATTGTAATGTCGAATGTGGTGCTAGATCTGTCTCCATCCATGTCTTGCAGGCTATAGCTAAACTGTTCTAGCAGCGTTTCGCCGGTTGTGATACGTTGAACATTGACATTGGTCTCATCGAGCGTATAGATATAGCTGCCGTCTTTTTGAACTTCAAGCCATCCGTATGCACCATAAAATTTTGTACCGATGGTGCCATCTGTATGGCCGGTAATACTGTGGATGGAGATGACAGGTGTCGGACGGTCCGCTCCTAAAATATCATTTGTACGGATATTCCCCGCAATTACAGTGGTGTCCTGATTACCATCGTCGAAACCGGGTTGGTCGATGCCGTCTTCGGTAACATCTGTGCTATCGGCATAGGCAATCGGCATATCGTCGATAATAGTGATATCAAGAGTGGAAGAGGGGGTATTACCATTTTTTGCATCAATGGTGAAAGTAATGGAATCGACCAATGAATCATTTTCTACAGAATGGGTGAGATTACTTTTCAGCGTATAAGTATAGTGTAGGATGATCGTCCCATCCGTCGCTTTATTGTAGCCATCAATCAATAATAGCCCCTCGTCCGTATCGATTGAAATTGGAGTATTTCCTACAGCTGTGAGTTGTGCTTCCGTTACAGTAGTAGTCCCGTTTCCTCCATTGACAGTCATGGTATTAAATCCCATCAGTGCATTAATTCGCATGGTACCGGATGTAATATAACTTCCATCATGAAGGCTTCCATTTGGCAATCCCGCTTCATTTACGCTGTTAGAAGCATTGAACATTTCAACATTCATATTTACCCCACCAGAGCTATGTTGCGGATATGGGGTATGAGGAAAATGATATGAATTCAGTGGAGCATTGATATTCACTTCATTTGGATAGGTTTCTCGTACAATACCTCCATTTTCATCCAGCCACTCTTTGCTTCGAAGTGGTGCATTGATATTGATTTCATTATACTCCTCTTCGAAAGTATCAGTGGAGGTGGTAGATTTTGGATGATGGTGTGAAGCAGAATGGTCTTTTTCCTGCTTCTCTTCAGCAAGGACAGTGTCAATATTTGAATTGGCGGTATTTTCATCAAACTTTCCAGAGTTACTTTCACGTAAAGCATCCGGTACTATGCCCCCTGATGCATCTACGACAATTTCTCCCTCATAAACAGGGTCTCCGGCATGGACTTCTCTTACATTTCCCTGCATATCTTTTGCGAAGAGTGTCTCTGCAATATTTTTCAAGTATCCAATAATCTGTTTCATCGCTTCCATCCTGACAATAATATATTAATACTAATATGTAAAATGATCTATTATAACATTTTTTGATTAATGTACTTGGGAAAGGAACTTTTAAAAAGTAGCAGCACTAATATTGCTGTTTAATATCGATATGTCGGATGCAGAGAGTTTATTGTTAAAAAATTGAACCTCTTCGATACGCCATTCAATGTATTCTTGCCATTATAATAGCTTCCAATATGGGTGTTGTCATGCTCGTAAATCGCACCCCTCTGTACCACTTTGTAAATAATTTTATTCAGCTTTACGATAATATGGGAAAAAAATTAAAAGCCCTAAACGGCTTAGGGCGAAAGATTTCAAGAAGAACCAGAGGTTAGTAGTAAAGAGCTATATCTACCCTTCTGTTTATCTCTTTCCCCTTTTCAGTCGCTTCTGTAGTCAGTGGATCTCTGTTCATCCTGTTCTCGTTATATATTTTTTTTGCAGGAATGTTATGTTTTCTGAGATAGTTGTAAACAGCTTTGATACGTATATTGACTGTTTCAGCCAATGTTGTTTTACTGATAGTTTTACTACCGAGATTATGCCAGAATTCAGCCCATGGACTTAGTTGTATGGTATGGCTTTCATTTGTAAAGTCGGAAGTATGCCCTATCACTGTAATGAAATAGTTACCTTTATGGCTCTGTGTAGCGGAGAGAAGTTCCTGAAGTTTTTGTAGGGATGTTTCTGTAAGTACGCCTTCTTTAAAATAGACCGATGCATGGTAGGCATTTTTCATCTCTCTGATTCTGTTGACATTGAAAGGGTTTGGAATACCTGTTTCTATATGGTGTTTAACAATGCCGGAATGGAACATATAGGTATCAGTGTAAAGGTCATGCGATAAAGAGAAGGTTGTAAATGCCAGTAGGGCAAGTGTCAGTTTTTTTATCATCTTCTATCCCTTAAAACTCAAATTTCTTTGCGCAACCGGAAGGGTAAACGCCATATTTCTTTTTGGAAGCTGCACAGGTATCTTTGTTGCTTACGATACCATCACCATCACTGTCAAGGTGTATGGGGAGAGTATCCTGTTTAGGTCTTTTCCCTTTTGTATAAATACCGACACGTTTATAATACTTTTGTACATTCCCCATAATAGATGCCATAGTCAGTCCCATTGCATCCAAAATTCTGTATTTTGAAAGTAATAAACTGTATTTTGCATTTACAAGTTCATCTTTTGCACGTTTCAGGTCGTTCTCTGCAGCGAGAAGGTCGAGGAGGGAGCGTGCTCCCATATCGTATTCTTTAGCGTAGAGCTTGAGGGTTTCCCCACTCTCTTTTCGATATTTTTTCAGAAAGGGCATCTGGTCGAGAGCCAGTTCGTAAGCGCTCCATGAAAGGTCCATTCCTTCCACTACCTGTCGTTTAAGGTCGTGGGTTACTTCTACTTCCTGGCTTAACTTGCTTAGACGGTTTCTTTTTGTAGCTTCATCTGCACCACCGTTGAAAAGGTTGTAGCTGAGTACAACCATACCTTGTATATCGTCATCTCTAAGTCCGGTGGCACTGAAATTATTATTATAGTTTCCGTTTACTTCAATATCGATTTTTGGATAAAAATTGCTTTTACTCTCCCTGTAAAGTGCTTCGGCCCCTTTAATATTGTATTTTCCTACCAGCAGGGATGGATTGTATTCAAGCGCATACATCGTTGCTTTTTGTAAATTGTCCGGTAGTTTCAAATTGAACTTTACTTTTCCCAGTTTTTTCAAAGAGACCAGATGGCCAGTGACTCTTCTAAAATTGAACATAGCATTGGAGAGTTTGTTTTTTTGTACCATCATATTTGATTTAGCCAAAGAAAGTGAAGATCTTATTTTGCTAACTTCAGAAAGGGTAGTCAGGCCTGCTTTATATGCTTTTTGTACTTTTTCATAAATTTTTTCATTATGGTCGACATTGACTTTGCTGTTATATAGAATTTCCTGTTCTTTAAAAAGTTCCAAATAGACTTTAATCGTTTGAAGTGTTAAGTCATTCGCTTTTTCAAGATAACTGTATGCGGCTGCAAGTGTTCTCATTTTCTGATAGTTTACTTGTTCTTTGGTGCTGAACCCACTAAAAACATTCTGTCGTAAAATCAGGGAATTTTGAAAAACATCATAAGTTTCTTCTGCAACATGATTGGATAAACGCCCGGTGTACTTTTTCCCTACACCAGTTTGCAGGTCAAGGGTAGGATAGTATCCGGCCTGGGCAATATCGACCTCTTCTCTGGTTGCATTGTAGTTTTTGAGCCTCTCTCTGACAATAGGGTTTGTTTCAAGTACGTCGTTTACTACTTCTTTAAGTGTTGTAGCCCCTGCTGGATTGAGATTTATAAGCGACAATAGTAGAGGTATGGCTAATGCTTTGATTCTCATGTTTTTTCCTTGTATTACCTAATGACTGCTTGTAGTATTTATCTCCAACTATTCAAACTCTGGTTGTATGTAAATCATCAATTGGCAGATTTAATCTGCAATTATATCACTATAGCTCTTAATATTATTTTATATTAAAACTATCTTTCTGTAAATGTATATTCTTTTGCCTTCAAGATAGGTTTTAAAATATAATCCATTACAGTTTTTTTACCGGTCATAATATCTACATTTACCGTCATTCCGGGTATTATTTTCAGTGGTTTACTTTCGCTTCCAAGATAGTTTTTGTTGGTTTTTATGTGTATGGTATAAAATACATTATTTTTTTCGTCTTTGCTTGTATCGGCACTGATATGAACTACTTTACCCTCAAGGCTTCCATAAATTCCAAAATCGTATGCTGAAACTTTCACTACTGCTTTTTGTCCAGGATAGATAAATGCAATATCTGATGGTTTGATCTTTACTTCAAGCCATAAAATATCATCTGTAGGAACGATTTCTACCAGATCCTCACCTGGTTTGATAACACCTCCTACAGTATGAATGAAAAGTTTCTGTATAACACCTTTGATTGGAGAACGCACCAAGGTCCTTCCTACCTGGTCATCGAGAGCTTGAAAACTTTTTTTAACTCTCATTGCTTCGGCCGTGACTTCATTAAGTTCTTTTTTAGCCTGATTCTGAAAATCGATTTTCGCTTCTTTTATATTGTTCCTAACTTCGCTGATGCCGGCTTTAATTCTTGGAATAGAGTTTTGGGCACTGCTTAACTCCTCTTTTATTTTGCTCTGTTCTCGTTGAAGCTGCATGAAAGCCACTTTTGACTTTACTCCCTGGGCCACCATCGGTTTCATCATTTTTACCTCTTCGTCAATCAGAGAAGCTGTACGTTTTAAATGTACCAGTTTCTCTTTTACTTCTTTCAGCTCTTGTTCTTTCTGTAACCGTTTGTCCTTCAGTGCTGCAAGTTTGGCGTTGAGTTCTTTTTGTCTGCTCAGAAAAAGGCTGCGTTCATTACTGATGAAAACAGGAATATTTTTTTCTATTGCAGGGTCAACTTTAAACTCTTTTCCTTCAGCTTCAGCTTTAAGCCTTATTATTTTCGCTTTAAGTTCCAACTCTTTAATATTGGTTGAACCGCGTTGAGCTTCCGATTTGAGATTAGCTATCTTTAAAAGTTTTTGACCTTTTTCTACACTATCCCCAATTTTTACATAAATTTTTTTGACAATTCCCCCTTCAAGGTTCTGGACGATCTGGTTTTCACCACTGGGTACGACCGCACCTTGTCCACGGGTAATTTCATCTATTTGGGTAAAAGAGGCCCAAACTATAAAAAGTACAATCGCTACTGCCCAAAAATAGAGTGCCCAGCGCATCTTTCTGGGGGTATGTTCAGCTATGGCTGCGTTCAGACTATTAATGAATTCCTGATCTTCCGGTGAAAGTTTATGCGCCATGAGACTCTCCTTTGAGGGCATTGAGAACATCCTCCCTTTTCCCATCCATATGCACCGAGCCTTCATGCATAAGAATGACACGTTCTGTCAATGCGAGCAGTCCTAATTTTTGTGTAACAAGTAAGAGGGTCCTGTTCGCAAATGCCTTTCTGAAGTGATTGAGCAGGTTGGCTTCACTTAACTGGTCGAGTGCATTGGTTGGCTCATCGAATAACATGAGCGGTGCATCTGAAATCAGTGCCCTTGCAATTCCTATACTCTGTCGTTGCCCCCCTGATAGTCCCTGTCCCCGTTCTCCTATTGGCATATTGTAGCCAAGGGGATGCCTTCGTATAAATTCATCTACGCCGCTTAAATGAGCTACTTCTATGAGTTTGTCATCACTTACATTTGGTAACCGATACGTAATATTCTCTTTGACGGTTCCTCTGAAAAGTGCAATATCCTGACTGACATAACCTATATATTTACGAAGCCTTGCCGGATCAGTTTGGCTAATGTCTACATCATCTATCAGTATGGAGCCTTCGTCTGGTTCATAAAGTTTCAGTATTAGTTTTTCTATAGTACTTTTACCTGAGCCAATACGTCCTATGAATCCAACATGCTCTCCAGGCATAATAATGAAAGAGACGTTTTTCAGAGCGGGAAGGTCAGAGTCAGGATAGGTAAATGTGACATTTTTGAATTCTATTTTGCCCTTAAATTTATCTCTCTCTATAAAATGCTGTTTTGATTGTCTTTCCATTGGTTGCTTAGTGATATTATCTATCACATCATAGGCAGATTTTGCATCGCTGTAGTTGGTCAATAAGGCAGCCATCTGCCCCATAGGCGCTACAGTACGTGAAGCAAGTATGACAATACCTATCAACCCGCCCATTGTAAGTTCAAGTTCTTTGATCATATAGACACCATAGATTACGATCAGTACTGTATTGAGTTGTACTAAAAAACCGGTAATGGTTGGTACAGAAGAAGAGAGCAGGCGAGAGTGAAGGCTTTTTTGGGCGATCTCTCCTACACTCTCTTCCCATTTCCACTGTACCTGTCCTGCCATACCCTGTGTTTTGATGGTTTCTATGTTTTGCAGGGTTTCTATGAGTATGCCGTTTTTCCTTGCAGAGGCTTCATGTGTACTTTCTATGCTGCGTTTTAATGGTTCTTTGATAATCCATGCATAAAAAAGAATAAGGAACATGATGAAAATGGGTATCAGGACGATAGTCCCTCCTATATAATGTATAACAAGCAGGAAAATAATTGCAAAAGGCAGGTCTATTACAAAAGCCATCGTTGTATTGGTAAGAAATGAGCGAATTGCATCAAAATCTTTGATATTGTTAGCGAACGATCCGACAGACTTGGGGTGTAGAGCCATTTTCAGGTCAAGTACTTTTTCGAAAATAATCGATGACATCACCACATCACTTTTTTTTGCTGCGATCTCCAACATTCTGGTACGGAAAAATTTTAAAAATCCATCCAAAATATATACCAATACTACACCGGAAGCAAATACCGCCAATGTTTCTGTCGCATTGTTTGGAATGACTCTGTCGTAAACATTCATGGTAAAAAGTGGAGAAGCAAGGACAAAAAGATTGACCAGTAGTGAAGCTAGCAGGATATCTCGATAGATTGGAAGGGAGAGTTTCAGCGTATCCCAGAACCAGTGTTTTTTGTGTTGTTTGTGTACGAAGTTGACCTGTTCCTCTTCTTTTATTTCCTGTTTGAGCAAAAAAGCGTATCCCAGGTATTCTTCTGCGACAGTATCTATGTCCGCCCATTCTTCAAGTACAGTTTCTCCAGGATAAATAAGTTTCACCTGTTTTCTGTCTTCGCTGAAGGCTTCAAGAATACATGATTGTCCATGTGCCAATAACAGGATCATAGGTAGATGCAGGTCGAGAATCGTATGAAGTTCTCTCTGGACTAGTGAAGTTTTGAAGTTGGCACGTTGAGCTGCCCGTGAAAAGAGTATATTCGCCTGGGAAAAGGAGAGAAGGTCCGGTGATGTGCTTTGATGGCTCATTGGCAGCCCGGCGATCAATGTTTCAGGAGAAACGGCTTTTGTATATCGTTTTATAAAAAGGCTTAAAGTTTCTAAAAGTATAGTTGAACGTATTTTATCTATCTGTTGCATCAAATGTACCTGTCTGTCAAAATGAGTATGATTTTCTCATTATAGCATAGTAACGTAAGTGTTTTAGTTTATTTGTTGACACGACCGTATGAAATAGCGGGTATAGTTTAAATTTCTTGAATTTAATACAAAATTTTTGTTTCTAAGCATAATTAATTTATAATCACAGGTTTTATAATAATTTTAAATTTGTCAAAAATAGTCATATTTTGAAATAAGTTGAATATTTTATGATAATTCACAGATAAAGTTATTATAACATGATACATTGAATAAAGCCAAACCGTTCGTGAGGGCGGGACGGAAAGCCACGGATCTTTTTATTGGAGTTAAAGGAGAAAAAGACCGCCGGGTTGCCTGAATACAATAATTTCCAAAGAAAGAGGAGTATATTTTGGGAGAGAAAAAACAGAAGCAGGCACTCGGAATAATGACTAAATGGCTTTCAATATGGCTTATATTGGTAGCTATGATGCAACCAGCAAATGCACTTATAGAGTGTCAGGGGTATGGATATAAGATTGTACAAGGTAAACCTGGTGTAGTTTATCAAATAGATCCATTAGATCCTGTACCTACACAGTTTTTAAGTAATCTTAATATAGATAGCAACAATATGGGGTATAGTCTTCAGCATGGACTTCTTTTTGCGATAGATAAAGGAGATCATAAATTAAAATCTATAGATGAAAATGGTAATGTTCAAGATGTACCTGTATCAAATTTAGGTTCGCATAAATTTACTGTTGTTATGATGGATGTAAGTTATGATGGATATGCTTATATCAATAATGGTGATGATCCTAAAAAAGATAATCGTAATAAATCTGTACATAAAGTGAAGCTTAGTAATGATGGAACATCAGCTGTTTATGAAAAGACAATACATTTTAAAGATGCAAATGGTAATGAAGGGATATCAGGAGGA
>Ga0256828_1002723_pt1 | contig 10363 bp, 7 predicted proteins | sample CV88metaG_FD_185993 | JGI IMG/M metagenome (GOLD analysis project Ga0256828, IMG submission 185993) | Hydrothermal vent microbial communities from East Pacific Rise, Pacific Ocean - CV88 | ecosystem: Environmental > Aquatic > Marine > Hydrothermal vents | place: Pacific Ocean: East Pacific Rise... | reverse complement strand
ATGCCAAGGGTGGTTATGCTTCGATTCCTGATGAAGATAAGTCTTATTTTTTAAAATGTTTTGGTATCTATGACAGAGCTGCTACTCCTGAGCGTTTTATGATGAAACTTCGTATTCCCGGTGGCTATATGAATGCGACGCAAGCAAAGGTAATAGGTGCGTGTGCCAAAGAGTTTGGCGAGAACTATATAGATTTAACAACACGTGCACAGTGTGAACTTCGTTATTTGCGTATTGAAGATCTGCCTACTATTATAAAACGTCTTGAAGCTGTTGGCATTGATGCGTATCAGACCGGAGTTGATAACATTCGTGGAATTATGGCTGATCCTTTTGATGATAGAGCTTTTGACAATGTTTTGCCATCACACCATATACTTCTAAAAATGCAAGAGATTTTTTTACATAATGCAGAGTGGATCTCATCTCTTCCTAGAAAATTTAACACGGCAATTACGGGAAATATCTCAAATCGTTGTAATGTCTTTTGTCATGATGCCTCTTTTGTTCTGGCTCAAAAAGATGGTGTGTATGGTTACAATATGTACCTTGGTGGAAAAGTAGGTGTAGTGGGTAAAAATGCGAATATCTTTTTAAAAAATGAAATAGAAGTTTTAGCTGCTTTTGGTGCTATTGTAGATATCTTTAAACGTTTTGGATTTCGTGATAACAGAAACAAAAACAGACTGCACTTTTTAATAGAAGCCGTAGGTATAGAAGAGATTGCAACAGCTATTCGCAAAAATGCAGGCATAGAGTTCGCAACTGCGGGTGAGACGATGACAAAGATGGACTACTATGAGCCAGACCAGGGAAAAGCACAGTTGCGTGATGGCTCATTTGGGGTGCATGTGGTTGTACCTTCTGGAGTTTTTAAAGGCTCTTCAATGGTAGAAGCAGCTCGTTTGGCTGAGGTTTATGGTGATGGAGAGCTTCGTTTGGATATGGAGCAGAGTTTTTACATTATGGGTGTCAAAGATGTTGATGGACTCTTGCGTGAGGAGTATTTCAGCGAGTATAAAAGCCTCAGTACACCATACTTTAACCACCTTATAGCCTGTGCAGGGACACAGCATTGTCCATTTGGGGTGATTGAGAATAAGAATGATGCTATTGATATGGCTGCTTATTTGGATGAAAAAGTACCGCTTGCAGCCGGTCGCGTGAGAATGTACTGGTCAGCCTGCGTGAAAGGGTGTGGTATTCACGGTCTTGGAGATATAGGTTTTGAAGGGTGTAAAGCAAAAGTCGGTGGAGTAAATGGCAGCGGTGTCAATATCTATCTTGGTGGAAAACTAGCAGGTGAGGGCGCTGTTGAAGGACATACTGTACTCAAAGGTGCACCACTTGAATATGCAAAATATTATGTAGAGTCACTTATGCTTGAGTATAGACGCTTGCGTGAGGATACTGAGAGCTTTGAGCGTTTTACAGATAGAGTACTTCGTAATTTTACCAATGCAAAAATCGGATTTATGATGATGCTTCAAACATATATGCGGGCAAAAAAAATAGATGTAGATTTTGGTTTTACTACAAAAGTGCGTAGTGGGAAAAATGAGGAGTTTGAAGTTTTTGAGCTTGGAAGAAGACTCTATTTCCAACTTGCAAAACAAGAAGCATACTCTGCATATGAGCGTTTTACAAATGTTGTCAAACGCGAAAAACTAGAAGATATAAGAAAACTCTCCCCTGGTATAGATGAAAATATAGCGCAGATGTTAGAGCTTATTTTACATAGTGATGAGCGTAAAAGAGCTGTTGTATTTTCTGAACTTATCCCATTTATTATGCTCTATGAAAAATAAAAAATAACTTTTAATACTATTTATGATACAATAAGTTTAAAAATCTTTTAAGGTGTTATCTATGGTAGGAAGTGAATGGTTTGAGTATGTCTCACTTGTCTGTGCTCTTTTGCTTTTTGTGAGTCTCTATTTTAATTTTAAATGTTTGAAGAAGTTGGATGTAAGCCATAAAAGCAGCCGATCACTTATAAAAACCGCATATTTCAATCCTGTTACGGAGCTTCCAAATCTTGCAAATATTGAGATGGTTATCGGTGAGCAGATTGACAGGTCAAGAAGACATAATAAAAAATTTATTATTACCGCAATGCGGGTAGATAATTACTATAAAGTCAAGGAAGAGTCAAAAGGAATGGCAGATGCATTTATGCATGAAGCGGCAAATCGTCTTTTGGCTCTTATACGTGATGAAGATATTGTTGGACATATTGAAGAGGATATGTTCTTGATAGTTTTTAATGAGTATCTTGAAGATGGCAATTATGGTAAAATTGTCAGAAGAATTGAGAGTGTTTTTGTAGGGGAACCACATCTTCATCTTGATGTTCATGTTGATTTCCACGTCAGTCTTGGTTGCTCAGAGTATCCAGACCACGGTGTAACCGTTGAAAGCTTGATTGCACATGCAAAATCTGCAGCATTAAAGTAAAATAAAAGCGACTTTTGAGTATAATTCACGGATTTTTATAAAAAGGTGTATGCATGGCTAACAAACGTGTTTTGGTTAAGTTTTCAGGTGAAGCTCTTGCCGGTGAGGCAGGTCATGGGATTGACACACAGATCTTAAAATATATCGCTCAGGAGATTAAATCTCTTGTTGATGCCGGTATTGAAGTCGGTATTGTTATTGGTGGTGGAAATATTATCCGTGGGGTGACTGCTGCTCAAGATGGTATTATTAAGCGTACATCTGGTGACTATATGGGAATGCTTGCAACTGTAATCAACGGTGTCGCAATGCAGGAAGCTTGTGAACATGCAGGACTTCAGGTAAGAATGCAGACAGCTATTAAAATGGAGCAAATTGCAGAGCCTTACATTAACCGTAAAGCAACACGTCATTTGGAAAAAGGCCGTGTCGTTATCTTTGCAGCAGGAACTGGAAATCCGTTCTTTACAACGGATACTGCTGCGACACTTCGTGCTGTAGAGATTGGTGCTGAAGTTATCATTAAAGCAACAAAAGTTGATGGTGTCTATGATAAAGATCCTGCAAAATACAGTGATGCAAAAAAGCTTGATGAACTTACTTATGATCAGGCACTGCAAGATCACATTAAAGTAATGGATGATACATCAATTGCACTTGCAAAAGACAATAGTCTGCCTATCATTGTTTGTGATATGTCTATAAAAGGGAATCTTTTGGACATTTTAAACGGCAATATGGAAAATTGCTCAATAGTTAAATAAAGGAAAGTATATGAGAGTTGAAGAGTTAACAGCAAAAGTTTTAGAAGAGAATCCAAATATGGATCGCTACCAGTTGGCAATTGCAGTTTCAAAAAGAACTGATGAGCTAGAAAACGGAGCTACAAGCAAATTAAATGTAAATACAGCACATATCAAATCATCTGATCTTGCATTAATGGAAATAGCTCAAGGCCTTATAGTCGTTAAAGGCTTTACTAAAAAAGAGAAGTAATCTCTTGGGACTGAGTCAGATAAACATCGACAAGATTAAACATCTTCGTGATGTTGATTCAGCATCTTCTTACCTTTTTTCCCAAATAACCCCTACACAAACACTACAAGATGCTCTGGCATTTTCCATAGAAGCACATAAAGAGCAGTTTAGAAAGAGTGGTGAGCCTTATATTGTTCATCCGATTTTAGTTGCTTCTATAGTTGCTACACTTACAAATGATGAGTCTATGGCCATAGCAGCACTCTTGCATGATGTGGTGGAAGATACAGATATCCCCATAAGTGAAATTGAGAATCGTTTTGGTGGTGATGTAGCCCATCTGGTTTCGGGTCTTACAAAAATTGATCTTATTCGTGACAATGAACTTGTACCTTCCAATTCGGATGAAAAACTTGTTGTATCTGCACTCTCATTTCGCAAGATGTTACTCGCAAGTATTGAAGATGTCCGTGTTTTGGTTGTAAAGCTCTGTGACAGACTGCACAATATGCTCACTCTTGATGCTCTGCCTCCGCATAAGCAAAAGAGAATAGCTGAAGAGACCCTTGTTGTTTATGCACCTATTGCTCATAGACTGGGAATCAGTTTTTTAAAAAATATTTTAGAAGATTTGAGTTTTGGCTACCTTTTTCCGCAAGAGAAACATCTTATAGATAACTATCTTGATACCAACTATCATGCTATGGAGATGAAGTTAAACGAATTCAAGGAGTCTATCTCTAAAATATTGATACAGAGTGGTTTTTGTGAAGATGATTTTGAGATTCTCTCACGTATAAAACATCGTTATTCCATCTATTTGAAAATGCAGAGAAAAGGTGTGAGTATAGATGAGGTACTAGACCTGCTGGCAATACGTATTTTAACAAAAGAGCCTATAAAGTGCTATGATGCACTTGGACATGTGCATCTTAATTTTCGTCCGCTTGCTTCACGTTTTAAAGATTATATAGCTGTTGCAAAAGATAATGGTTATCAGACAATCCATACGACAGTTTTTCATAAAAGTGCTATTTTTGAAGTACAGATTCGTACTTATGAGATGCATAAAACTGCAGAACTTGGGGTTGCAGCTCACTGGAAATATAAGAGTGGTGGTAATAATATCAAGCTTGACTGGCTTGATAATCTTCAGTATCAAAACGAGTCTGTTGAAGATTTCTATGCACTTATTAAAAATGATCTTTACTCTGAAGATATTTCGGTATTTTCTCCAAAAGGAGATGCCTTTACTCTGCCGCGAGGTGCAGTGGCTCTTGATTTTGCTTATGCAGTTCATAGTGAAGTCGGAAATAAAGCGCTTTCGGCTCTGGTAAACAAAACAAAATCTTCACTGCTTACAGAACTCAGTAATGGTGATATCGTGAAAATAATTACAGGAGAGAGTATTCAAACTCGCTGCTCTTGGATAGATGCCGTCAAAACTTCAAAAGCAAAAACAAATATAAAACTCAACTGTAATGCACGTCTGCGTGAGATAAATGCAAAAGCGGCCGTGAATATAGTGGCTACTGCGATGAATTTAAGCTATTCGCGTGTTGAAGAGTGGTTTAAAAAGCAGCATATTGAGTCGCCTGCAAATATTCCAAATGATATTGAGTATCTGAAGAATACTCTTCATAAATATTTGACAGAGATTAGTCAGAACAATCGTTTCAAAGCTTTTATCTCACGCCACAGATTTAAATTGAAACGTTATGAGTTCTCAGGTTTGGAGATATACTCAACTTCAACAATCAGTGATGTTGTGTTTGACTACTGTTGCCATCCGAAAAAAGGTGATGAAGTGATGGCCTTTTTGGAAAAAGGCAAAGCCCATGTACACCATAAGATGTGTTCTAATGCCGCAAAAAAACTTGAGGCCAATGAACCTATGCTCTTTGTAAGATGGACGCAGGAGAATCTCTGCAGATACAAACTGATAGCATCTTTGCATAATGAGAAGGGAGCTTTGGCAGAGTTTTTAACATATCTTGTGAAATTAGATATTGATATATTATCAATTGAGCTGGGAAAAGAGGATTCTGACTATATTCAATATTGTGAGCTTGTTTTTATGGCAAAAGAAGCAGATATTAATAGACTTCGTGCTAAAATAGAATCAAAAATTAAAGTGATTCAGCTTGTACGTGCAGATGACGCTTATAAAAATTAAAAAATTTGGGAAAAAGAGTTAATATATGATAACAGAGGCTTTAAAAGAGATAAATAGAGGTTGTGCTGAGATTATAGACCAGGCAAGAGTTGAAAAACTTTTAAAAGCTTATTATGATGAAGGAAAAACATATACTGTAAAAGCAGGCTTTGACCCGACTGCTCCAGATCTTCACCTTGGACATACGGTATTACTTCAGAAGTTGGCAACATTTCAAAAATATGGTGGACGTGTGCAGTTTCTCATAGGTAGTTTTACTGCAATGATTGGTGACCCTACTGGAAAAAATGTAACACGGAAGGTACTCTCAAAAGAGGATATTATTAAAAATATTGAATCTTATACAACACAAGCATTTAAAATCTTAGATAAAGAAAAAACAGATATCGTCTATAATAATGAGTGGTTGGATGAGCTGGGAGCTGCGGGAATGCTGCAGCTTGCATCAAACCTGACAGTAGCACGTATGCTTGAGCGTGATGATTTCTCAAAACGTTATGCTTCAAATACACCGATTGCTGTCAGTGAATTTATGTATCCTCTACTGCAGGGGTATGACTCTGTACATTTAGAGTCTGACATAGAGATAGGCGGAACAGATCAAAAGTTCAATCTTCTTATGGGGCGTCAACTGCAAAAGGCATATGGACTCAAAAAGCAGCAGGCAGTATTAATGATGCCTATTTTAGAAGGTCTTGACGGTGTTCAGAAGATGAGTAAATCTTTAGGAAACTATATAGGGGTTTCTGATGAGCCAGATGATATGTTTGGAAAAGTACTCTCTATCTCTGATGAGTTGATGTGGCGATATTATGAACTGCTCAGTACAAAATCTTTAGATGAGATAGCAGCTTTGAGAGAGGGTGTTGCCAATGGCACTCTGCATCCTAAAAAGGTTAAAGAGGAGCTTGCTTTAGAGATTACAGCACGTTTTCATAATGAAGAAGCTGCTCAAAATGCAAAAGCTGAGTTTGAAAAAGTACATGCCAAGAGTCAGATACCGACAGATATCAAAGAGTTTACTCTTGAGGCTGAAGATGGTCAGCTCTGGATAGCAAAAGCTCTTGTTGATTGTGGGTTGGAGCCATCTACCTCACAGGCAAGGCGAGATATTAAGCAAGGTGGTGTTAAAATAAACCAACAAAAAGTTGATGATATGCAACTCCAGCTTAGAGGCGGTGAGTATCTACTTCAAGTAGGAAAAAGAAAATTTGCAAAGTTAAAGGTGAATGCATGAGTTTTAACTCTTTAAAAATTGGAAAATATGAGATAGAGAAGCCTATTGTTCAAGGTGGAATGGGTGTTGGAATCAGTTGGGATCAACTCGCAGGTACAGTGTCGGCAGAGGGTGGTCTTGGTGTAATATCTGCTGTTGGAACAGGGTATTATCAAAATAAAAAGTATGCACACAAATTGGTTGCTAACAGACCACTTGGTGAAGAGAATTTCTACTCAAGAGAGGGTTTCCATGCTATCATTGAAAATGCTCGTAAAATTTGTGGAGACAAACCATTAGCTGCTAATATTTTATATGCTATTAATGATTATGGGCGTGTTGTTCGTGATGCATGTGAAGCGGGGATAGATATTATTATAACAGGGGCAGGACTTCCTACAAATATGCCTGAATTTACAGAAGGGTATCCTGATGTTGCACTGGTTCCTATTGTATCTTCTCCAAAAGCACTCAAAATTATCTGTAAGCGTTGGCAGAAACGCTATAATCGCCTGCCGGATGCGGTAGTTGTTGAGGGTCCAAAATCAGGTGGACATCAAGGTTTTAGTTATGAGCAGTGCAAACTGCCTGAAAATCAGTTGGAAAACATTGTTGGGCCTGTTGTTGAAGAGGCAGCTCAGTGGGGAGATATTCCTGTTATTGCTGCTGGAGGTATCTGGGATAAAAACGATATTGAAGATATGCTCTCACGCGGTGCAAAAGGTGTGCAAATGGGTACACGTTTTATTGGTACGTATGAGTGTGATGCACATGCCAACTTCAAAAAAGTACTTCTTGATGCCAAAAAAGAGGATATCGTGCTTATGAGCTCACCGGTTGGTTATCCTGCGCAGGGTGTTGTTACAAATCTTACGCACCTTGTTGAAAAACGCCAAGGTCCTGCTATTAAATGTATCTCAAACTGTGTTGCTCCTTGTAATCGTGGTGAAGAGGCAAAAGTTGTCGGTTTTTGTATAGCGGACAGACTCTCTGATGCTTATGAAGGTAATACTGAAACAGGCCTTTTCTTCTCAGGGACAAACGGATACAGGCTTGATAAAATCATCTCAGTACATGAGTTGATGCAAAAACTTATAGAGGGTGAATAGAGACAGATATGTTTCGTTCACTCTTCCTTTTTTCTCTTCTTACAGTTTTTCTCTATGCCCAAAGTGACACTGCGCTTTTAAAACGGGCAGATACTTATGCAAAATCTTCAAGTAAAACGGATCAGTTTCGTGCATATAATGACTATAAAAATCTCTATCTTCGTGCATTGATGAATGAAGACAAAGAGCTTAAAAAATTTGCACTGGAGGGAATTGTCAGCTCCGGAAATCATCTGCATATTGATATATCAAGGTATGCAAAAGAGCTTTTACATCTCAATGCATCTTATACTCCACCAAAATCCAAACCTATTAAAAAAGAGAAAAAGTATAAAAATATTAAAATAAAATCTTCTCATAAACTCAAGAGTGTGCATTGGAGTAAAGAGAGACTTGTTTTGAGTTTTGATAAAAAACTGCGTAGTAATCAAATTAACTATTTTAGACTTTATGATAAAAAAACAAGACGTTACAAGTATGTATTTGATATTCATGCTTCTATGCTAAGCAGGTCGCAAATATTACGAAAACAGGGTATTGAAAAAATAAAACTTGCGCAAAACAATCCGACAACTTTGCGTCTTGTAATCCAAAACTCTACACCATTGGAAATTCATTTTAAGAGAGAATCTCAGAAGCTTCTGATTCGGATTGAAAAGCGAGTTACAAAGAGAAAAGGTGAATCAAAAGTTCTCAAAAGAGATAGCAATATATTTACAAATAAAATCATAGTAATTGATGCAGGACACGGGGGCAAAGACCCGGGAGCAATAGGTTACAGAGGTTACAGAGAGAAAGTGGTCGTCTTACAGATAGCACAAAAATTGAAAAAGATTTTAAAAGCACGTGGTTATAAGGTATATATGACGCGGGACAGTGATGTCTTTATAAAGCTAAGAGAGAGAACCCGATTTGCAAACAGAAAAAAAGCAGATATATTTGTCAGTATTCATGCAAATGCAGTCGGGAGAAAAGATGCCAAAAAGGTCCATGGCTTAGAGAGTTATTTTCTCTCTACTTCACGCTCTCAAAGGGCTAAAAAAGTTGCAGCTATGGAGAACTCTGCTGATTTGGAGGAGATGGATTATTATGGCAAAGAGTCTCTTTTAAATACGATAAACTCCCATAATATTATCGCTGCAAACAAACTTGCCATTGATTTGCAACGTGGAGCACTGGCATCACTTAAAAGCAGTTACAGGGATGTAAATGATGCCGGTGTGCGTGAGGGACCGTTTTGGGTTTTAGTCGGTGCACAGATGCCTGCGGTTTTGGTAGAAGTCGGTTTTATTACCCATCCAAAAGAGGCACAGCGATTGGCTGATCGTAAATATCAGGAACGTATGGCTTTGGGGCTTGCAAACGGAATAGAGAGATATTTTATAAATAACTAAAAAGAGGATTACTCCTCCTTTTTATACTCCAAATCTCCTGCACGAGCCTCTTTTTCATTGATAAGACGTTCAATCTGCTCTTTTACTTTATCGTAGCGAAACTGCTCTTTAAAACCTTGAATACGACCACCTGCAGCATTTGGATGTCCTCCGCCTCCTGCCCACTCTTTGGATATTTGAGAAACACTTACCTGGTTATTTGCACGAAGGCTCATAGTACCACGTGAGCTTACATCTACAATAAAATCATATTCAGGAAACTTTGTTAAAAAGCCGTTTCCTATGATTGAGGTATTACCTACACCATAAGAGAGATAACCTCGATAACCTTTATAGTAGATAGTCTTCTCGTCGCGTGAACAGCCAAGAAGCTCTACAACATATTTTGTTGCAAGATTATCCAGTGTGTCATTTTTCTCATCTTTGAAGAAATCTTTTTTTAGAAAATATATCTTTTCATCTAAAACAATCGGTGCATCTGGTTCATTGATGTAGCTGGCAGCTTTTTGAAGCAAAGAGAGTTTGTATTGTGAATCTTCGTCTGGAAACATTATGCGGTTTAGCTCTCTTGTCTCTGTTACCAAACGCATACATACTTTTCCATACTCAAAGTTTTCTCTCTCCTCTTGTTTCCATAAATCAACAGCATTGACCACATCAACATACTTCTGCATCCACTCTGGTTCATTAAATTCAAAATGCTCTTTTGCATAGTCATACATTATCTTTGTAGCACAGCGTGAAGTATCAAGGTAGTACCACTCATATTTATTTGCACTCTCTTCTCCGCTTCCATGGTGGTCAAGAAGTTGGAGTTTGACATCCATTTTATTCTCATTTAACTTTTTGACTTCATGTGTCAGCCAACGTGACTCATCAGCTGTAAGATTAAGGTCTGTTATTAGAATAAGGGCTGCTTCTTTTAGAGACTTAATCTTCTCAAGTATCAAATCTAGCTTCTGTTTTACTTCTGCTCCATAGTTTGCATTATAGTTGTAGATAGTGTAGGGTGTAAATTGCATAACAAGCTGAC
>Ga0256828_1002722_pt1 | contig 10364 bp, 9 predicted proteins | sample CV88metaG_FD_185993 | JGI IMG/M metagenome (GOLD analysis project Ga0256828, IMG submission 185993) | Hydrothermal vent microbial communities from East Pacific Rise, Pacific Ocean - CV88 | ecosystem: Environmental > Aquatic > Marine > Hydrothermal vents | place: Pacific Ocean: East Pacific Rise... | reverse complement strand
TTCCATTCAGGGAATCATGAAAAGGATCAAAGCAAAAGGAATAGAAGTTGTTATCTACGAGCCTGCACTTGAGGAGGATGAATTTTTCCGTTCAAAAGTTATACGTGACCTGGATACATTTAAAAAGATGTCAGATGTAATTGTTGCCAACAGGCATGCTGAAGAGCTGAAAGATGTAGAAGAAAAAGTCTACACCAGAGATCTGTTTGGGAGTGACTGATGAAAATTCTAGTAACTGGAACGGCAGGATTTATAGGTTTTCATTTGGCAAAAAAACTGCTTGAACGTGGTGATGAAGTTGTTGGATTGGATAATATCAACGATTATTACGATGTCAATCTGAAATATGGAAGATTAAAAGAACTTGGTATTCAAAGAGAACAAATAGAGGAAAATAAGTATGTGATCTCAGATATTTTTCCTAAACACCGCTTTATCAAACTTGATCTTGCCGCTAAGGAAGAGATGGACAGACTTTTTGAAACAGAGAAATTTGATGTTGTCTGCCATCTTGCTGCACAAGCGGGTGTCCGCTATTCTTTAGAAAATCCCCATGCCTATATCCAAAGCAATGTTACAGGTTTTATAAATATTCTTGAGGGGTGTCGCAATCACAATGTTACCAATCTGTCATATGCTTCAAGCTCATCTGTTTATGGACTTAACAAATCCCAACCCTTTAAAACCTCCGATAGAACGGAGCATCCGGTCAGCCTCTATGCCGCGACAAAAAAATCCAATGAGATGATGGCTCATACATATAGCCACCTCTATGGCATACGGACAACCGGTTTACGTTTTTTTACCGTTTATGGCCCATGGGGAAGGCCCGATATGGCGCCAATGCTTTTTACCGATGCAATTTTACACGACAGGCCGATCAAAGTCTTCAATTATGGGAAGATGAGTCGTGACTTTACCTATATTGATGATATTGTAGAAGGGTTACTGAAAGTTATAGACAACCCGGCAAGTTCAAATCCTTCATGGGATCCTGAAAACCCGGAGATCCAAAGCTCTTCCGCACCATATCATATTTACAATATTGGCAATAATGCACCGGTAGATCTTATGGAATTTATTGAAACCATTGAAAATGCCCTGGGGAAAGAAGCAGAAAAAGATATGCTGCCTATTCAACCGGGAGATGTAGAATCTACGTATGCCGATACTACAGAACTAAATACCAATTTCAACTATAAACCCTATACACCGCTTGGGAAAGGGGTATCAGAATTTGTAGTGTGGTACAGAAAGTTTTATCAAATCTAAAGGAGCGTAAAGATGAAAGGGATCATATTGGCAGGAGGGAGTGGAACAAGGCTCTATCCCATTACAAAAGTTATATCCAAGCAGTTGATACCGATATATGACAAACCCATGATTTATTATCCGCTATCCGTTCTGATGTTAGCAGGAATACGAGAAGTGCTCATTATCTCTACACCTCAGGATATTGATAGATTTAAAGATTTGCTTAGTGATGGTTCGGCACTTGGTATGGATATAACATATGCTGTACAGGATTCTCCTAGAGGTTTGGCCGATGCTTTTATTATTGGTGAGGAATTTATTGGTGGTGAAAGTGTCTGTTTAATTTTGGGTGATAATATTTATTATGGGCCTGGCCTTACTCCTCGCCTTGAAAAAGCAGCACAACTTAAAGACGGAGCAACCGTATTTGGCTATTATGTAAAAGATCCGGAGCGTTTTGGTGTAGTTGAATTTGATGAAAACTATAATGTATTGTCTATTGAGGAGAAACCGGAAAAGCCAAAAAGCCATTATGCAGTCACCGGACTCTATTTTTATGATAATGATGTTGTAGAAATTGCAAAAAAGATCAAACCATCAGAACGTGGTGAGTTGGAAATAACGTCTATCAATGAAGAATATTTAAAAAGAAAAAAACTAAATGTAGAATTGATGGGAAGAGGATATGCCTGGCTCGATACAGGAACGCATGAAAGTCTGGCGCAGGCAAGTCTGTTTATTCAAAATATCGAGCAGAGGCAGGGGTACAAAGTTGCTTGTATAGAGGAAATCGCCTACTACAAAGGCTGGATCGATAGTAAACAATTAATTGAGTTGGCCCAATCTCTTAAAAAAACGGAATATGGTCAATATATGTTAGAAATGGCAAAAGAAAAATAATGGTTGCCAAAAAGAAAAATAATTTTCTATCATTAGTTCGGTCTTATAAAACCGAATTTTTAATATTATTGGTATTTTTTATATCGATTATTCTTTTTTTGAGTTTTTCCGGTTACACTTTTTTAGGTGTATGGGATGAAGTACGCTTACAAAGTACTTTAGCTATGGGAGAGCCAAGAAATTATATGATGAGTTATCCTCTTAGTGTATTTGTAGCATATTTATATACCAAAATACCAGCATTCCCATGGTATAGTATATTGATACTCTTATATATGTTTCTAATCAGTTTTCTTATGGCGCTCTATATTCTGAAGTCCAGCTATGATAAGTTTTTAAAATATTTTTTATTGTTCTTATTTGTTTCACTTTTAATTTTTACATTGTTCAATGTATCGGTAACACTGATTTCTCTGCTTCTTGTAGTGTTTGCTGTTCCCTTGATACGCAATCATCAAGCCTGGTTCTGGGTATTGCTTTTTTTGGCTAGTTTATTGCGGGTAGAAATGCTTTTAAATGTAGCACCACTTATTTTACTCGCATATGTGATATTGGTCAGAAAAAACTCTTTTACCAAAAACAGTATCATTGTAATGTTTATTATGCTTATAGGTATGACAGCTAATTATCTCACTTCCTCTTTGGATAAAGAGTATAAAGAGTGGCTTGTTTTTCAAAAAGCCAGAATATATTTTAACGATAAGAAAGGCACTAATAAAAAGCATATTCTTACGGAAGAAGAATTTCAATTGGTACGTTCATGGTGGATCTGTGATTCGGGTCTCTACCCTGTGGAGAAAGTGATGAAAGCTGCTGGTTCCAATATCGATGTGATACAGGATATTGTTTTGACACCACATGCTATTCTTTGGATATTAAGAAAGGGATATCATAACAAGATATTGATTCTACTTTCTCTATTGACACTCTATATCTTATATCTTGAAAAAAACAATTTACGTAGAAGTTTTTATCTGCTTTTTACCCTTGGTTTATTTGCCCTTCTGCTTGTTAAAGATGTACCTAGAACGACCGATCCCATGATTATGCTTTGGGGAATAATTCTATTTTTGGGATTGTTAAACAAGCAGAAAGAGATATGTGCAAAATGTTTATTATTGTTTATGATACTATTTACTATATCGGAAACTCCTTGGGAACAAGTACGTAACTATCAAAAGAATGAGCAGTTGGTTCATGAGTTTAAAGAGTTGGTAAGAAGGAATAGCCAAATGAAACTAGAGCCGGCTTCCGGTTTTACTTCATCGTGGAAGGGCATAAGAACTGCCGTAAAACAAAATCACCTTTTGTATGAAAAGGATGATATAGATTTCAATCATCATTTTATTCATGCACAATGGTTTGCTTTGCATCCTCTTTTTTTTAAGCAGCATGATATTTCCTATAAAGGCATACAGCGTAAATATAATTCCTACTATGAATATTTACTTGATAAAAATACAGGTATCATCGGCTCTAAAGACAAAGTCACGATGAATCAATTTCTTGTAAACAATCTGTTAAGAATGTATGATGAAAAATTTGCGGAACCGGGGTGCCGGCATAAGGTTGAAATGGTAGACCAATCAGAACATTTTATGATCAATCGGGTTGTAAAAGTTTGTAATTCAAACCCATTGGGAGATAAGAATTGATCCCGGTATCATACATTGATTTATAAAATATGAAATTCCCGTATCATTGAGATTGGATCTTTTTGGAATTATGTTAAAATAAGATTAATTCAATGTAAATGGATGGATAAAAGAATCTTACCGATTTAATATTCTCATTTTATAAAAAGGAAACAGCACTATGCAACTTTCAATAATAGTACCGTGTTATAATGAAGAAGAGGTTTTGGAAAGAACTTCGTCAGTACTTATATCGATGCTTGAACAATTAATTCTTTCTTCAAAAATTGATGATAATAGTGCAGTTTATTTTGTAGATGATGGCAGTAAAGATAATACCTGGTCAGTCATAGAAGATATTGTTTCCAAATCACAGATGGCTAAAGGTATAAAACTGTCACGCAATAGAGGACATCAAAATGCCTTATTGGCAGGTCTGTTTACAGCAGAGGGTGATATCTTTATCAGCATAGATGCCGACCTGCAAGATGATGTTGGAATTATTGAACAAATGGTAGATGAATATCAAAAGGGGAATGAAATTGTTTATGGTGTACGTAATGAGAGAAAGACAGATACCTTTTTTAAACGTACTACTGCTGAAGGATTTTATAAAATAATGCAGATTATGGGGGTTGATATAGTATTCAATCATGCTGATTATCGCTTATTGAGCCGAAATGTTATAGAACATTTGAAAGACTATAAAGAGGTAAATCTTTTTTTACGTGCTATGGTACCTTTAATCGGATTTAGATCGGCAAATGTATATTATGATCGTACAGAGCGTTTGGCCGGTGAATCAAAATATCCGCTTAAAAAAATGCTCTCTTTTGCCTGGGATGGTATTACTTCTTTTTCTATAATGCCACTGCGTATTATTACGATAACGGGTTTTTTACTTTTTTTTGCATCAATATTCATGAGTTTTTGGGTATTGGGTACGAAACTTTTTACAAATGCAGCGATACCCGGATGGGCTTCAACCGTTTTACCTATCTATTTTATAGGTGGAATTCAAATTCTTTCTTTGGGAATTGTTGGTGAATATATCGGTAAAATATATATGGAAACAAAGCAAAGACCACGATATATTATTGAGAAAACCATATAAACGATGAGCCACTCTGCAACATGTATCATTTATCCTATAAAATTTAGATTGATATGAAAACTGTACATAAATTTTTATTACTTGGCATACTCTCTACACTTATTGACTATACTCTGTATTCAAGTGCTATTCTGGTTGGAGTTAATTATGTGATAGCAATTATTTTAGGATACAGTGCAGGACTGCTTGCAAACTACATTATAGGAAGAAATTTCATTTTTACTTCTGGGCATAAGTTCAAAAGTTCAAAATATGAGTTTGCGGCGGTGGTGGCGATTGCACTGTTTGGAGTTCTGTTTACCATAGCAATTGTCAAAATATTAAGCTATTCTCTTTTACATATGGATCCACTCTTTTCAAGACTTATCGCAATAGTGATCGTATTTTTTTGGAATTATTTCGCAAGAAAACTGTTTGTTTATAATTAAAATTATATTAGCTGACTGTTGTTTACTCATCTCAAATGATTAGACTGGAAGTATATTTTTTGTGAAGATTTGGAACAACATGAATTTGCTGAGAGTGAATTTATAGAAAATTTTTTACATTACCATTTTTCCAAAGTCAATTAATTATTATCTATGTATAATTTGAATATACTTTGGTAGGCTTAGAGTTAATCTGTAATTCTAAAATAATAATAAAAAAAGGAAAGAGAGATGAGTAAAATAAGTGTAATAGGCTCTGGATTTATAGCGACAGGATTAGTAAAACTATTGAAAGATCATCCCAAACATACACTCGAAAAAATACTTACACGTTCAGATATCCAAAAAAGGAGTGATTTCCCGTTGAAAGAATATCTGACAAATGATTTGGATGATTTAATTGAAAATTCTGATCTTATTGTCGAATGTAGTGGTGATGCAATTTATGCGGCAGATTCAATCAAAAAAATTTTTGAGGCAGGCATTCCGGTAGTTACAATGAATTCCGAATTTCATGTGACTGTTGGCTCTTATTTTGTAGATAAAGGATTGGTTAGTGAAGCGGAAGGCGATCAGCCCGGTGTGCTTGCAATGTTGCATGAAGAAGCTGTCAGTATGGGCTTTAAACCACTTGTATATTCCAATATTAAAGGTTTTTTAAATCATAATCCATCTCTTGAAGATATGACATATTGGGGAAATAGATCTGGCATCAGTCTAGATATGGTTACCTCATTTACAGATGGCACGAAAGTACAAATTGAACAAACATTGGTAGCAAATGGATTGGGTGCCACGATCGCTCAGGATGATTTACTTGGGCCGGCATACGACGATACCTTGGAAGGAGGTATTGTTTTAGGAGAAAAAGCGAAAGAGATCGGTGCTCCAATCAGTGACTACCTTATTTCACCTACTTTACGCCCCGGTGTCTTTATTGTAGCTGAACACAATGAAAATCAGCATGCAGCATTACGTTATTATAAAATGGGTGAAGGTCCATATTATGTTTTGGATAGACCATACCATTTGTGTCATTTTGAAATTATAAAAACGATTGATAGAGTACTTAAGGGAGATGGTGTCTTGCTTAACAATAGTGCAAATCCTACAATAAGTGTCACGACCATTGCCAAACGAGATCTTAAACCAGGGGAGACAATCAAGAAAGGTATTGGAAGTTTTGATGTACGTGGTATTGCTGTGAAGATTAAAGAACATCCAAATCACGTTCCTATAGGCTTAATGTCGAATGTGACCATAAAAAGAGAAGTTCCTGCGGGAGCCGAATTGACATTTGATGATATAGAAATACCTGATAGTTTAGCTCTTGAAGCATGGCGCAGCATAGAAAAAAAAGTGCTGGAAGGGTAGATACTTTATATAATTATTTTAATTAAAGAGATGTAGTTGGCAGTATAACGCTATAAAGAGAGAGGGTAAAGGAATATTAATATTATGAATAAAACGATAGAGAGTGATTACATAATCATAGGGGCGGGGATTGTAGGTTTGGCAATAGCCAGAGAATTGAATAGTCGGTATCCTGATAAATCAATCATCGTTCTGGAAAAAGAGAAAGAAGTAGCCATGCACAGTAGTGGAAGAAACAGTGGGGTGCTGCATGCCGGTTTTTACTATACAGCCGATTCGTTAAAAGCTAAATTTACCCGTAACGGCAATCGTATATTGACAAAATATTGTGATGACAATAACTTAAAGATCAACAAATGCCATAAAGTGGTTGTTGCATCGGATGAAAGTGAGTTGGAAGGCATTTATGAGCTGGAAAGAAGAGGAAAGGTTAATGGTGTAAATGTCAGAATTATCGATGAAAAAGAGCTGGCTGAGATTGATCCAAATGCAAAAACATTTCAAAAAGCGCTCTACTCTCCAGATACTTCAACCATTGATCCTGTTGAGGTGACTAAACATATTTATCAAGAGCTTGAAGAAAAAGGTGTAAAGTTTTATTTCGATGAAGGTTATCGTGAGAAAGTGAGTGAATCATCAGTAAGAAGCACTCAGGACAATATATTTATTGCACCAAAAATTATTAATTGTGCCGGCTTGTATGCAGATAAAATAGCAAAAGATTATAATTATTCGAAAGATTATGTCATTATTCCATTTAAAGGGATATATCTTAAATATACCAAAAATGATAAGCCGATTAAAACAAATATTTATCCGGTACCAAATCTCAAGAATCCATTTCTGGGAGTACATTATACTGTCACAGTAGATAACGTTATTAAAATAGGCCCAACGGCAATACCTGCTTTCTGGAGAGAAAACTATAAAGGATTAGATAATTTTGACCTGTCGGAGTTGATTAGTATTTTAGGATATGAAACAAAACTTTTTCTGACCAATGCATTTAATTTTAGAGCTTTGGCTTATGAAGAAGTTCACAAATACAATAAAAAATACTTTGTAGGCTTGGCAACTAAAATGGTTAATCATATCGATGTAGATGGTTTTAATGAATGGAGTCGTCCGGGTATTCGTGCCCAATTACTCAATACCAAAACCCTGGAACTTCTACAGGATTTTGTCGTTGAAGGAGATTCCCAGACTATACATGTCCTCAATGCGGTCAGCCCGGCATTTACAAGCAGTTTCCCATTTGCGGAATGGGTAGTCGATAATTACATAGAAGGAAAATAATGAAAGTAATAAAAACAAAATTGGAAGGTGTTGTGATACTTGAACCCAAAGTCTTTGGAGACGATCGTGGTTTTTTTATGGAAAGTTACTCTCAAAGAGTATTTGAAGAGTTGGGACTTCATTATGAACTTGTTCAAGACAATCATTCCTTAAGTGTCGATGCAGGGATATTGAGAGGGTTGCATTTTCAAACTGCACCAAAAGCCCAATCGAAAATTGTCAGGACGATTACCGGTGCAATATTGGATGTAGTGGTAGATATACGCAAAGGCAGCCCTACCTACGGTGAATATGTCAAAGCAATTATCACAGCAGACAATCACCGACAAATCATTGTTCCAAAAGGATTTGCACACGGTGTTCTGACGTTGGTTCCAAATACGCACTTATTGTATAAGGTTGATGAGTTTTATGCACCTGAGAACGATAGATCGGTTCGGTGGGATGACCCTGAGCTAGGTATAGACTGGGGATGGAGTAATCCTGTATTGTCAGAAAAAGATGCAAACGCACCTCTACTGAAAGATGTAGACAACAATTTTATTTATGGAGAAAATGTATGAAAACAGTACTTGTAACAGGCGCAGGCGGATATGTAGGATCGGTTTTAGTACCAAAATTACTTTCAAAAGGTTATAAAGTCAAAGCACTTGACCGTTTTTTCTTTGGTAAAGATAAACTGAAAGAAAATGAACATTTAACATTGATTCAGGAAGACAGCCGTAGATTACATGAGGAAGTTTTCGCGAATGTAGATTTTGTAATTGATTTGGTAGCGGTTTCCAATGACCCAAGTGGTGAATTGTTTGAAGAAGCGACATGGCAAACAAACCATGTAAGCCGTGTCAGGACAGCGAATATCGCCAAAAAGATGGGTGTAAAACGTTATGTGCTCCCTTCCAGTTGCAGTATTTATGGATTCCAGGATCATCAAGTAGATGAAACAGCAAAAACGAATCCTTTGACTGTTTATGCCAAAGCGAATGAAAAAGCGGAAAATGGTGTATTCAAATTGGCGGATGATACCTTCTGTGTTACGGTTATGCGTCAATCGACAGTATTTGGTTACAGCCCTCGAATGAGATTGGATCTTGCTATCAACGGCATGACTTATGGTGCATGGAAAAATAGAAAATTGCCACTCATGAGAGATGGAAAACAGTATAGGCCAATGGTTCACATTCAAGATACAACAGATGTAATGTGTTTGCTTCTTGAAGCGGATGTTTCTAAAATTAATGGTCAACTTTTCAATATCGGGAGTGCAGAAAACAACTATCAACTTGGGCCATTAGGTGAGAAAATAGCGAAAACCGTTTCGGAACTGGTTGGTGAAACCGTGGAAGTTGAATGGTATGGTGATCCAGATCACAGGAGTTACTCAGTAAGTTTTGAAAAAGTGGAAAAGGCACTGAATTGGAAAGCACAATGGAATGCTGAGAAGGGTGTGAAAGAGATTGTTGAAAAACTCGAAAGTGGTGAACTGGAAAAAAATACCCAAACCTTAACGTTGGAGTGGTATAAAGATTTGAGCAAATGGCATAAAATTATCAAAGATGCCGAGATGTATGGTGGAATTTTAAATATTTAAGTTTTTACATTACTTAATCCGGTTTATAACGATGGTTTTTTCTGGATTGAGTCAAAGTTTGTGAGTTTGGATGGTACGGTAGAAAAGTTATATATAATGTGGAAAAGACATATATGGGACTATTCTGTGAGATTTTAAAGGTAACCAGAATTGTAACTATGGATTGGTTGTGCAGTAAGTAGAGGCGGGAAGGGTTGTATTGAAATGAAAAACAGTGAATATTATGATTTAGTGTGTGTAGGGACCGGTTTTGCTACGACTTTTTTTTTAAAACGTTTTTTGGAAAAAAGTAAAGAAAATATTCGGGTACTCGTACTGGAAAAAGGTGCCAACAGAGCACATGAATGGTATTTGGAACATCATACTAAATACCGTACAACCAAAAAGAGTGGTGTGTATATACACGATTCACCAAATTATAATAAAGATTGGCAGTTCAATATCGGTTTTGGAGGAGGTACCCATGTCTGGTGGGGAGAGGCACCTAGATTTAGAGAAAATGATTTTTTATTGCAAAGTGTCTATAAACATGGCTTGGATTGGCCTATTCAATATGCAGAACTTGAACCCTACTATTGCCAGGCTGAATCGATTATGCAAATTGCGGGACCTTCGGTAACACCTTTCAAAAAAAGCAAACCCTATCCACAAAAGCCTCATATTATGGATAGTTTTGACAAATTGATAAAGCAAAAGTATCCTGATCAATATTTTCATATGCCATCGGCCAAGCCGAGTGAGTCGCTGCCAAACCGGCCACAGTGTTGTAACTC
>Ga0256828_1002721_pt1 | contig 10370 bp, 9 predicted proteins | sample CV88metaG_FD_185993 | JGI IMG/M metagenome (GOLD analysis project Ga0256828, IMG submission 185993) | Hydrothermal vent microbial communities from East Pacific Rise, Pacific Ocean - CV88 | ecosystem: Environmental > Aquatic > Marine > Hydrothermal vents | place: Pacific Ocean: East Pacific Rise... | reverse complement strand
CACTACCAAAACTATGGTGAAAATATGTACTTCACGAAGATTGATGACATCGAGTTTGGTGTAAAACCTATGAACTGTGTAGGACACATCAAGGTTTATGAAGATGAGCTTCACTCGTACCGTGACCTACCAATTAAATACTTTGAGTATGGTGTGGTTCACCGTCATGAGCTAACGGGTGCACTTCACGGACTTTTCCGTGTGCGTGAGTTTACGCAAGATGATGCACACATCTTTTGTCGTGCAGACCAGATCGAAGAGCAGATCATTGAGGTAGTTGATTTTGTAGATAAGATCATGTCTACATTTGAGTTTGATTATAAAATGATGCTCTCAACACGACCTGAGAAAGCTGTTGGTGATGATGCTGTATGGGAGATTGCTGAGAAGTCTTTGGCAAACGCTATGGATAAACACAATCTTTCATACGAGATAGATGAGGGTGGTGGGGCATTTTACGGTCCTAAAATCGACATCAAAATCACAGATGCAATCGGGCGTGAGTGGCAGTGTGGAACAATCCAGCTTGACTTTAACCTCCCTGAGAGATTTAAACTTGAGTACAATGGTGAAAACAATGACAAAATCCAGCCGGTAATGATTCACCGTGCTATTTTAGGCTCTTTTGAGCGTTTTATCGGGATTTTGACAGAGCATTATGCGGGAGAGTTCCCTATGTTTATTGCTCCTACACAAGTAGCAATTGTTCCTGTTGCAGAAACACATAAAGAATATGCTAAGCTTTTATCAGATAAACTTATTGATATTAATGCCGATAGTGAAATCTATGCGAAGAACGATTCTTTAAACAAAAGAATCCGTACAGCTGAGAAAACTCGTGTTCCAATGATCGTTGTGATCGGGGATGAAGAGATTAAAAACAAAACAGTTGCTGTTCGTGACAGACGTACTAGAGAGCAGTATACACTAAGTGAAGAGGAATTCCTCAAGCTTATACAAACTAAAATAAATGAGGTAAATTTTTGAGTAAAAACAAAGACCGCGTTATCATGAATGATGACATCCGTGTTCCTGAGGTAAGATGTAATATTGATGGTGGAGAATCTTTAGGGATCATCTCTACTGATGAAGCTATGACAAAAGCAAATGAGTTGGGATTAGACTTAGTGCTGATTGCTCCAAATGCAAAGCCACCAGTTGCAAAGATCATGGATTATGGTAAGTTTAAATACCAAGAAGAGAAAAAACTCAAAGAGCAGAGAAAAAATCAGACAAAAATTGATGTCAAAGAGATCAAACTCTCTGTGAAAATTGCAGATAACGACATTGCTTATAAAGTGAAGCATGCTCGTGAATTCCTTGAAAAAGGAAAACATGTAAAATTCAGAGTATTTTTACGTGGTCGTGAGATGGCTCATCCAGAAGCTGCGCGTGAGGTACTCGAGCGTGTTTGGCCAATGGTTGAAGATATCGCTGTAATGGAAAAACCACCAAAATTTGAAGGTCGCTACTACAATATGTATGTGGTACCTAAAAAATAGAAGTAATTATTGATTAACATCATTTAATCACTGCTTCTGATTTTGTATAATGTTCTCTAAAAAGGAGAACATTATATGAAACATACTACACTTTTTTTTCTACTAACACTCTTTTCACAGATACTTTTTGCCGATACACCTACAAGTATACAACTTGATAACAGAGAGTTCCCACAAGAAGAGCTGCAAAAACAAAAAGAACACATCGCACAGATGGTTGCACAAGAGATTGCAAAATCACTGCCACAAAAGGTAGACAAATATACCAGACTTGTTGCTATAAAGAGTGACAAAGCACTTCTTATATATACATTTGAGCTCAATGTACCCTCAAAAAGTGATGACGAGATTATCAAAGAGGATCACTCCCGTATGCAAAGAGCGATAACAGAGGGCGTATGTCAATCTTCTAAAAAGTTTTTATCTGCCGGTATAAACACCCGTTACATCTACAAAAGTGCTAAAAGCAACAAAGAGCTTTTTCGTTTTGATATAACACGAGATAGATGCAAGCTTTAAAAGATCTCATACAATCACAAACCTTCTTTCAATCTTTAGAAGAGGAGCAGATCAATCTTCTGGTAAGCATTTCAAATCTGTATAATTATGAAGAGGGCTTTATACTGCATTATGAAAACTCTACATCTTCAGAGCTGCTTTTTTTAGTCAGTGGTTTGGCTCGAGCTTACAAGATAGACAAACATGAAAATGAGATCTTTTTGTACTATATATATGAAAACTCTTTAATATCGGAGCTTTCAGACCTAGAGAGCTCAACGCTTTATGCTTACTCAAATGTTGAAATCATAGAAGATGCCCAGGTGTTAAAGATAAACTATAAAAAGTTCAAAGAGTGTTTTTTGGATAAAAATTTGCTCTGTTCTGAATTGACCTCAGAAATACTCAAACGTTCGCAACAGCTGCAGTCACTCATAAACAGAGAGTTTATTTTTGATGCGGTATCTAAGGTGAGTATGATGCTGTGTGATGACTTGGAGATGTTTAACAAGTTAAAAAGGCATGATATCTCCTTGATGTTGCATATTCAACCTGCAACACTCTCTCGTGTTTTAAAGAGATTAAAACGTAATGGGATTATTGATATAATACATACAGAGGTGATTGTAAAAGACTATGAAGCTCTGCGTGAGATATATAAGGATAAACTAGATGACTAAGATAAAATTTTTAGCAGTACTTATTTTTATACTTGCGCTCACGCTGGCTTACTTCTCTAAATATGCTTCTCTAGAGCATGAACGCTACGCACAGACACTCAAGATACTTAATGAGCAAAAGGCTTTTACACAGGAGATATCGAAAAATATCTTTTATATCTATAACGATAACAGCAAAACAAAAACAAAAACTCTCGATATCTTAGTTAAAAACTTTGTTACTAATATGAACCAAAAGAATGAAAGCTTTGAGGAACTCTTTTCTCAAGATATTCAGCAGCAGCGTAAAAAAATTCTCAAAGAGTGGAACCACTTTTATCTATTAGTTCAAAAGTTTCGAGATCTCTATAGAGTAAACAATAATGCTTACACAAACATGGCTCTTAAAGAGTTAGTAACAGAGATCTATGAGGCAAATGCTCGTTTGATTGTTGCATTTAATGAACTCATCGAGTTGCATAAGAAAAAGTTTGAAGAGTTTCTTCTCTTTAGCAAAGTTGTTCATATTCTTTTATATATTGCGCTTATCATCTCTTTGCTTTACTTTTTTACACAGTTAAAGCATATTATCGCTTTTATACAGCGTTTTTTACAGCGATCAAAAAGTATAGTCACACAAAAATCTGTTAAGGGAATAGAGCCGATAGAAAAAGTCTCTCATGATCAGGAGATAGATGCAGCAGTAGAAAATTTTAATACACTTGTAGAGAAGATAAATGTCTCTATAGATGATTCAAGTCTCGCAATAGAGAGGGCATCAGACTCACTAGAAGAGATAGAAAAGCGTATCGAAGAGCTACTGGACTTTATGAGTAGTGTCGATAGTGAGCGCGTATATGATAAAGAGATGATAAAAAAAGAGGATATCCTTATCGATGCTCTTGATGAGCTTAGCTCTTCCATTCAAAAACTGCAAAAACTGAAAACAAATCTCGAAACATTTAAAAACAAAGAGTAATTTTTTTGACCTGAGTCAAATTTTTACCTCCTTTTTTCTACTACTATGTTCTTATCATTTGGGGAAAACTCTAAAATGGATAATGAAGGAGAGTAAAATGTCTACGTATTTAGATAAGCTTACTTCGCTTATTGTAGGGACATCTTTGGTAGCAACAGTTGCGTCTGCTACGATAGGGGGAGAACTGCAAAAGGTGATGAAAGAAAGAGGACTTACAGAAAATGATGTAATCCATGCTGCAAAAACATATACACCATCAGGTGGCAGAGATGAATTCATCGTATTTAGTTCAGGGGGACAGAGTGGACAGATGATTGTCTATGGTGTACCAACGATGAGAATCTTAAAATACATTGCTGTATTTACGCCAGAGCCTTGGCAGGGGTATGGTTATGATGAAGATTCTAAAAAGATTTTACGCCAAGGTAACATTCGTGGGCGTGAGATAAACTGGGGAGATACACACCACCCTGGTCTTTCAGAAAAAGATGGAAAATATGATGGAAAATGGCTTGTTATCAACGACAAGGCAAATCCTCGTATTGCAGTAATTGACCTACATGACTTTGAGACAAAACAGATTGTTGTTAACCCTGTTTTTAAATCAGAGCATGGTGGATCATTCTTTACACCAAACTCTGAGTATATCATCGAAGCATGTCAATATGCTGCACCTTTTGATAACAACTACCACCCAATTGAAGAGTATAAAGAGACATACCGTGGTGGTGTAACTCTTTGGAAATTTGATCCAAAAATCGGTCGTATCAAACCAAAAGAGTCTTTTGTTCTTGAACTGCCTCCATATATGCAGGATTTAAGTGATGCCGGTAAAGGTGCTTCTTATGGTTGGGGCTTTACAAACTCATTTAATACAGAGATGTATACAGGTGGTATCGAAGTAGGTATGCCTCCGTTTGAAGCGGGTTGTTCAAGAAACGATACTGACTTCTTACATGTATATAACTGGCAAAAATTAGCAAAACTTGCTAAAAACAAGAAAAACTATAAAATGATTAACGGTATCAAAGTCATTCCTATGGATGTTGCTGTTAAAAATAACTGTCTTTTCTTAATTCCAGAGCCAAAATCACCACACGGTGTAGATGTCTCCCCTGATGGTGAGTACATTACAGTTTGTGGTAAGCTCGATACTCATGCCTCTGTTTATAAATGGAGTAAAATTAAAAAACTCATTAAAAACAAAGAGTATGTAGGTAAAGATCCATATGGGATTCCTATCTTAGATATGAAAAAATCACTTCACGGTCAAGTTGAACTTGGACTTGGGCCACTGCATAACCAGTACTCAAATGTTGATGGTGAGATCTATACTTCACTCTATGTTGATAGTCAAATTGTAAAATGGAACTATAAAACACTCAAAGTTTTAGATAAAGAGAATGTTCACTATAACGTTGGACACCTTTGTGGTATGGAGGGTAAATCTGCTGATCCACAAGGTAAGTACATCATCTCTTTAAACAAACTTGCAATTGACAGATTTGATCCTGTTGGTCCGCTTCACCCACAAAATCACCAGTTGATTGATGTAAGTGGTAAAAAAATGGACCTACTTGTTGATATGCCGCTTCCACTTGGTGAACCTCACCAGGCAGTAGCTATTCGTGCAAGTAAACTACATCCTGCAGTTCGTTATAAAATGGGTACAAACTCAAAAACTGGTAAGCCACATGTTGGTAAAACTCTAGCAGGTCAAGAGAGAATTGTTAGAAAAGGGAACAAAGTATATGTTTATGCAACACTTGTTCGTTCACACATCAACCCTGAGAGAATCACTGTAAACAAAGGGGATGAGGTAACAATCTACCTTACAAACCTTGAACGTGCACAGGATGAGACTCACGGATTTACAGTTGACCACTTTGACATTCACGCTTCACTTGAACCAGGTGAGACTACAGAGTTGAAGTTTATTGCAGATATTGAAGGGGTTTTCCCTTACTACTGTACAGAGTTCTGTTCTGCACTTCACTTAGAGATGATGGGTTACTTGATGGTTAAAGACCCTAACAAAAAATATGTTAGTGCTCAAAAACTCAAAATGAAAAAAATGTCTAAAGAGGAGCTCAAAGCTGAATATGACAAAACTGTTGCTGTAAATGCTGCAACTGATGCTGTTATTCAATCTGTTGTGAAGTTCTTAAAAGATAATCATTATGAGAAATATCCAACGGTAAAAGCACTTGTTGAAGATGCACTTGACCAGTATGGAAAAATTCCAGAGCAGAAGAAAAAATCTGACGAAGCTGTAAAAGCGGGAGATTATGAAAAAGCTGTTCTGTTTGAAAATATGATCTGGCAATATATGGTTAAAGCTGCTGATGTTGGAATTAGAGCAAAAGATCTGCTTGTTAGAAAAGTAGCAACACCACAATCTCCTGCAGCACAAGCTGGTGAGAGAGCATTTGGTGAAGGTGGATGTGGTGGATGTCACGTTATTGGTAAAGTTTCATCAGGTCCAGACTTGACAGGTGTGCTTCAAAGACATGAAAATGCTGAGAAATGGGTAAAAGATTTTATCATGGATCCAGCAAGTAAATATAATGACCCTTATGTAAAAAGTATGATTGACTACTTCAATCTTAAAATGCCTAATCAACACATGAGTGAAGAAGAAGTTAAAAATATCATCGAATACCTCAAATGGGTCGATGAGAATGCAAACTTATTCTAAAACTCACATATCTTTCGATATTCTGGGAGGGTCCTCCTCCCTCCTGCACCATTATAAATTGATATATATCATTATTTTTCATATAGCGTTTCGATATAATAAAATAAGACTATAATTAAATTTATTATTAATTATAAATAAGAATTAAAAGAAGGAAAAACGATGCATCCGAGTTTAATCAAGGCTAAGATTTTTGCTACTTTGGCACTGCTTATTTTGACATTTTCATTTACACTTCCAATGCTTGCATTTCATGGTACACTCAACAAGATAGATTCCGGCAAAGAGGATGAGATCTCATCGTTTAGTAAAACGATTTGGAATCTTTATAATCAGGGAAGATATAAAAGTGTTACAACACCAAAAGAGGCTCATAACAATCTCGATAAGATGATAGAGTCCTCTTCTGAGATAGGCGTTGCTTCACTCCCTATCTGGGCTGTTTCGCTTGAAGCTCCAAACTACCCAAAAGAGGCTTTTCCTCAAGGAATCCCAGTATATTTTCACTTTGACGGTTACAGCGGTGAAGTGCATGAAATGAATACAATTAATCACTATGTTGGAATGGATCCAATGTGGGTTGGTGGACACTTTGAACGAGCAATAGGACCATACGCACTTCTATTGCTTTCATTGGGAATTATTCTCTTTATCTTTTATGATAAAAAGATCTTTAGTTATATCATGCTTATTCCTGCTGCACTGCCATTGATCTTTATCGCTGATTACTCCTACTGGCTCTATTGGTTTGGGCATAATCTTCATGACTGGGGAGCATTTAAAATCAAGCCATTTATGCCAACGGTTTTTGGTGATGGAAAGATTGCTCAGTTTACAACACACTCATATCCTACTATAGGTTTTTATATGCTTGTTGCAGTGAGTATATTCAGTATACTTGCATTTTTTGCAAAACAAAAAGCATTAAAAGAGATGGAAGCGCAGAAAGAGAAATAAGATGAGATCTATAGCACTTGCATTTTTGTTTTTACTTAGTGAATTTACAATACTCAGTGCCAATAATATTTTGCAAGAAGCTATAGATAAAGCACCGGCAGGCTCTATACTCAAACTACCAGCTGGTGTTTACAAAGGATCTGTTGTTATTAACAAACCTCTCTCCATTGTTGCAAAAGAGAAAGGGGTTGTTATAGATGGGCTTAGAAAAGGAACAGTGATTCAAATTACAAGTTCTTATGTGACATTAAAAAATCTTACTATAATAAACAGCGGTGACAGACACGAAAATATTGATGCTGCTATTACAGTAAAAAATGCAGCACAATGTGAGATCAGTAACTGTACGATTAAAGACTGCCTCTTTGGAATAGATCTGCAGATGGTACATAACTCTTTAATAGCAAATAATCATATAAGTTCTAAAGATGTAGAACTTGGTCTGCGTGGAGATGGCCTGCGTCTATGGTACTCTAATGACAATATTATCAAAAAAAACTCTTTGATAAAGTCACGAGATATGGTTGTTTGGTACTCTCATGGAAATGAGATTGTTGAGAATTATGGCAAGTACAATCGTTACTCACTGCACTTTATGTATGCAGGAAAAAATCTTGTCAAAAACAATACCTATGAGCTTAATTCTGTAGGTATATTTTTTATGTATTCCAAAGACTCCATTGCTATTGGTAATGTTGTAAAGAGTTCACAAGGAGCTACTGGTATGGGAATAGGTTTAAAAGATGTCTCAAATTTCACTATCAAAGATAACACTGTACTCTATTGTGCACAGGGTATCTATATAGACAGAAGCCCGTTTGAACCAGATACGCATAACTGGATAGAAGGAAACAAGATTCTTTACAACTCTGAAGCAATGCACTTTCACTCACTCAGTGAAAATAATGTTATTAAAGACAACATAATCGCTGGGAATATAGAAGATGTTGTCAATGACAGCCGTGGTTCGAAGACAAATGAGAATGAGATAGTGCGTAACTACTGGGATAACTATGAGGGCTTTGACAGAGATAATGATGGTATCGGGGATACACCACATAAGGTCTATCAGTATGCCGATCAGCTCTGGATGTATGATAGTGATGTGAAGTTTTTTTATGGTTCACCGGTAATATCTCTGCTTAATTTTTTAGCAAAGTTGGCACCATTTACAAAGCCGATGTTTTTGATGGAAGATGATCAGCCACGCGTAAGTAAAATATTTTAAAGAGGGGAAAGAAAATGGCAAAAAAAGTTCAAACTGATCGAAGAGAGTTTATAAAATACTCTACTTTGGGAATATTGGGACTGGTTTTAGGCGGAGGCGTTGTTTTTAGTCCTTATGCACTACAAGCAGAAAATCGTTTACGTCCTCCAGGAGCAGTGCCGGAGAAGGATTTTTTAGCACTCTGCATTAAGTGTGGACAGTGTCTGCAGGTTTGTCCTTACCACTCTATAAAACTTGCTGATATTACAATGGGACATGGAGTAGGAACTCCCTATATCGATCCGATTGAGAGAGGCTGTTATGCATGTAATGCCGTTCCTTGTGTACTTGCATGTCCTAGTGGAGCACTTGATCACAGCTGTGAAAAAGCAGAGGATATTCATATGGGTGTGGCTGTTTTAGAGTTTCCAGAGAGCTGTTTGGCTGTGACTAAAACACCTGTACCTAAAGATTATCTAGAGCCTATGAAGGAGTTTACCGAGTCTGTGCGTAACGTAACAGAGCTAGAACTCCAACTTCTTGAGCGTATGAGTGGCTATGAGGGAAAAGCATGTACACTGTGTGCAGATATCTGTCCTATTCCTAACCCGCTAAGTGCCATCTCAATGGTACGAGACAGTGGTGGCGGAGAGCGTCCTGAGATATATGATGGGTGTATTGGTTGTGGCGCATGTGAAGAGATATGTCCGACACAGACTCCATCGATAGTAATAAAACCACGTGTAACATATGACGAATACTACAATAAGGCATAGGAGATGAGCATGAAACATATATATCTGATATCATCTTTTGCATTGATTGTAGGCTTTAGTGCTTGTAGTGATGATGCAAAAGAGAGTACAGAAAAACAAAAGACTCAAGAGGTCTCTGCTAGCACACAACCAAAGATAGAGATAGTTCAAAACAGTGATGCACAGGCTGTAAAAGTTAAAAATAAAACGGGTGAAAATACCGAAGGAAATTCCTACTATTATGATTATGGACAAAAGAGTGCCTATGATCAAAATGCACAACCTGCCAACAAAGATGCCTCTGTTCGTGTGCGTCCTAGAACTGCAATCGATGCCAATATGAATGTACGCTCTCCATATGAAGAGGTGCAGGTGAGTATGCTGGTTAAAAAATTGAGTAAAAACTTTATAGTACGATGCTCCCCATGTCACAATGATTATGCAAACGGTATTATCGGTCCCTCTTTGCTTGATAGAGATGCTGACTATATCTATACAAAGATTGAAGAGTTTAAAAGTGGGAAAAAATCAAATCCTCTGATGCGTGATCTTATAAAGCGGATGAGTGATGCAGAGATAAAGAGTATGGCAGAAGAGATTTACAGCTTCAACAAAGAAATTAAAGCAATGAGGAACAAATAATGAAAAATATAATTGTAGGTATCTTAACACTGATAATTTTTGGTCTAATGGCATGGACTGCTATGAATGGTGGTGCATATAATGGTGGTGAACACGGAAAAGTTATCGCTGACATAGGAAATAGAACTGCTTCGGCTGTTGCTGCGCCGCAAGAGAAAAGTGACAGAGAAAAAGAGGATGAAGAGCTTAATGCCCTACGTGAGAAAGCCGGTAATATCGGTGGCTTTAAAGTAAGTGCGGAGTATAAAAGCAAGTGTGCTTCATGTCACGGTGTTGATGGTAGTGGTATGCAGTATGGGAAGAAGCTTATGGGACCTAAACTCTTGGGACAGAGTGCTGATGAGATCTATAAAAAACTTGAAGATTTCAAATCAGGTCGTAAAGAGAATATGGTTATGAAAGGGCTTTTAATCCATATGACAAAAGAGGACTTAAGACGTTTTGCCGATGAGATTGGGGAGTTTCCATCTCGT
>Ga0256828_1002720_pt1 | contig 10375 bp, 10 predicted proteins | sample CV88metaG_FD_185993 | JGI IMG/M metagenome (GOLD analysis project Ga0256828, IMG submission 185993) | Hydrothermal vent microbial communities from East Pacific Rise, Pacific Ocean - CV88 | ecosystem: Environmental > Aquatic > Marine > Hydrothermal vents | place: Pacific Ocean: East Pacific Rise... | reverse complement strand
CTTGTTACCTCTAGATCTGAGTAGTTTGGTTCAAACATAGAGGATGGTTTTACTAAGAAATTGTTTTTGTCTTTAAAAGGTTTTGTACATTTATCGTCATAAAAAATTGCATTTGGAAATTTTTTTGCAATGCTTTTTGTAGTGTTACCATAACCAAATAGTGAAATTTTCATTATCTTATCTTTAAACTAATTAGTGCTAGTAGGTTTGAGAGGATAGCTACTATCCAAAAACGAACTATTATTTTGTTTTCAGCCCAGTTTTTCATCTCGAAATGATGATGAATAGGTGCCATCAGAAAAACCCTTTTTTTTCTGATTTTAAAACTTCCAACTTGGATAATAACAGACAAAGTTTCTATAACAAATATAAAACCTATAAGTAAAAGTAAAATTTCACTTTTACTTATGATGGCAAGATAACCCAAAAATGCACCTATGGTAAGTGAACCACTATCTCCCATAAAAACTTCTGCTGGATGTGAATTGAACCATAAAAATCCAACCAAAGACCCCATTAAAGCACTTGCTACTATGGCTACTTCTCCAACATCAAAGTGAGGTATAAGTAGGTAAGAGCTTATACCAGCGTGACCAGTTGCATAGATAATGATACTAAAAGATGAAAGAGCTGTTATAGATGGAACTGTTGCTAGACCATCTAAACCATCTGTTAAGTTTACTGCATTTGAGGTAGCTATGATTACAAGTACCCAAAAAACCACGGCGAGGTTTCCCATATCGAAAAGTGGATTTTTGACAAATGGGACATATAGTTCGGTGTTAAAATCTGCAAACATACATATAAAACAAGTAACTATGAGAGCAGAGATGATTTGAAGTAAAAGTTTTGTTCTAGCTTTTAGACCTGCTAAGTTTTCATTTTTTTTAATTTTTGCGAAGTCATCTTGAAAACCTATAAGCATAAAAAGTACAAGTGTCAAAATAGCCCCAACAGCATAAAGATTTGAAAATTTTATACTTATAAGTGAAGCAACAATGGTTGAACCTACAAATACAACTCCACCCATAGTTGGTGTTGAGCCTTTTTCCTTGTGTCTTTCTGGTGCCCAGTCGTTTATGGGTTGAACACTTGAAGTTTTTTTTGCCCATCTTATAAACTTTGGCATTAAAAAGAGAGTAAAAAAGAGCGCGAGAAAAAAGGAGATACCAGCTCGTATAGTGATGTATCCAAGTATGTTAATGTTTAGTAATTCGTGTAGCCAATATAACAATAAAAAATCCTATAAATAATATGAAAGAGAAATTATAGTAGAATAGGCTAAAAATTCGATAAAGGGTCTCTTTTGTCAAAAAAAGCAGTATTGGTTATAACAGATGGTATAGGTTATAGTGAAAGAACAAAGTACAACGCATTTTATAATGCAAACAAGCCAACTTATGACAAGTTGTTTAGTGAAGCTCCACACTCTTTTATAGAGACCTTTGGTCTTAGTGTTGGTCTTCCTGAGGGGCAGATGGGTAACAGTGAAGTTGGTCATATGAGTATAGGAAGTGGTAGGATTCTTTACCAAGATTTAGTAAAAATATCTTTAGCTTTAAAAGAAAATACTCTTGAACAAAATGAAGAGTTACAAAAACTTTTAAACTCATCACAGAGACTTCATCTTGTTGGTTTGCTTAGTGATGGTGGTGTTCATTCACACATTGAGCATTTTATAGGTTTGGCAAAGATAGGGTCAAAATATGGTAAAAAAGTTTTTCTTCATCTCATAACAGATGGTAGAGATGTTTCCCCAACTTCTGCTAAAACATATATAAAACAAGTTGAGCAAAATCTTGATGAGAACATTAGTATAGCAACTATCTCTGGTAGATTTTACTCTATGGACAGAGATAACAGATGGGAGAGAGTTGAGCTAGGTTACAATGCTATGGCAAAAGCTGAGCCAAAAACAGAGAAAACTCCAAGTGAGTATGTGGACTATTCTTATGGTTTAGATGAAACAGATGAGTTTATAAAACCTGTTGCTTTTAGTGGTTACGATGGTATGGCAGATGGCGATGCTGTTTTAACTATAAATTTTAGAAGTGACAGAATGAGAGAGCTTGTAACTGCTTTTGGAAGTGAGAGTTTTGATGGTTTTAAAAGAGATAAAATAAACCTACATGTAGCAACCATAACAGAGTATGACAAAAGTTTTACATACCCTGTGTTGTTTAAAAAAGAAGCACCAACAAACACTTTGGCAGAAGTTATAGCTAAAAATGGTCTTAGACAACTACACACTGCTGAGACTGAGAAGTATGCACATGTGACCTTCTTTTTAAATGGTGGTATAGATGAGCCTTATGAAAATGAAACAAGAGTTCTCATACCATCTCCAAATGTAAAAACTTACGATGAAAAGCCTGAGATGAGTAGTGTTGAGGTTGGTGATGCTGTACTTAAAGCTATGGAAGATGAGTACGACTTTGTGGTTGTAAACTTTGCCAATGGCGATATGGTAGGGCATACTGGCGACATAGAAGCTGGTAAAAAAGCTGTTGAAGCTGTAGATACACAACTAGGTCGTATAGTCGATATGGCGAAACAAAAAGATTATGCTTTGGTGATTACATCTGACCATGGAAACTGTGAAGAGATGAAAGATGAAAATGGCGATATGTTGACAAACCATACTGTTGGTAAAGTTTGGTGTTTTGTAGTAGCAGATGGTGTAGAAAAAATCAAAGATGGTGGGTTAAACAACATCGCTCCAACTGTTTTAGAACTTATGGAACTTGAAGTACCATCTGAGATGGACGAGAGTTTAATTTTATAAAAAAGGAAAAAAATGAAATTTAGTGGTAAAAATGTTTTAGTAACTGGTTCTAGTCGTGGTATAGGTGCTGAGATAGCAAAAACATTGGCTGGTTTTGGTCTTAAAGTTTGGGTTCATTACAGAAGTGGAGCCGAGCAAGCTGATGCTATAAAAGATGAGATAGAAAATGCTGGTGGTGTTGCTGGTGTAATTGGTTTTGATGTAAACGATGAAAAAGCATTTGTAGATGCTATAAAAACTATTGTAGATAGTGATGGAGAGCTTAGTTACCTTGTAAATAATGCAGGGATTACAAACGATAAACTTGCACTTCGTATGAAAACAGAAGATTTTATGTCTGTTATAAATGCAAATCTTACTTCTACTTTTGTTGGTTGTAGAGAATTTTTCAAAAATGCAAGAAAGAAAAAATTTGGTTCTGTTGTAAATATATCTTCAATAGTTGGCGAAACTGGTAATGCTGGTCAGGTAAATTACTCGGCAAGTAAGGGTGGTGTTATAGCAATGACAAAAAGTTTTGCAATGGAATCTGCAAAAAGTGGTATAAGATACAACACTATAACACCTGGTTTTATAGCAACAGAAATGACAGATGTTTTAAGTGATGAGATAAAAGACAGTTTTACTTCAAAAATTCCAATGGGTCGTTTTGGTGAGCCAAAAGAGGTAGCAGAAGCAACAGCATTTTTACTTTCAGATTATTCAAGTTATATAACTGGTGAAACTCTTAAAGTAAATGGTGGAATGAATATGGCATAACAAAATGCTTTAAGCTAATTTTGTTATAATTTTGAGATTAAATTAAATACAGGAGCTATGATGGCACTTTTAGATGATATTAAAGAAGTAGTAGTTGAACAATTAAGCGTAAACGCTGATGAAGTTAAAGAAGACGCAAAATTTGTTGAAGATTTAGGTGCAGACAGTCTTGATGTAGTTGAGTTAGTAATGGCTCTTGAAGAAAAATTTGACATCGAAATTCCAGATGATGAAGCTGAAAAGATTCAAACTGTTAAAGATGTAGTTGATTACATAGAAAGCAAATAGTTTTAGTCTTTTAGACTTTTAGTTTTTCCACCTTTTTGGTGGGAAATACTTTTAATAGTCAATTTTTTTATGTTGGTTTCTAAAAGTATTTTATATTTATATTTTATGGAGAATGTTTGATGAGAAGAGTAGTAGTAACTGGTATTGGTATGATAAACTCTGTTGGTCACGACAAAGAGAGTGCTTTCAAAGCTATGTGTGAGGGTGAATGTGGTATAGATACTATAACAATTTTTGACCCTGAAAAGTATAGTGTAAAGATTGCTGGTGAGGTTAAAGACTTTGACCCATCTACTGTTATGGCTCCAAAAGAGGTTAAAAAAGCAGATAGATTTATACATCTTGGTTTAAAAGCTGCAAAAGAAGCTATGGAAGATGCAAATTTACCTGACGATATAGACAAAGAAAGATTTGGTATAAGTGCTGCTTCTGGTATTGGTGGTCTTCCAGCGATTGAAAAAAACTCTATTATTATAGAAACAAGAGGTCCTAGAAGAATTTCACCTTTTTTCATTCCATCTGCACTTGTAAATATGCTAGGTGGTTTTGTGTCTATTGAACATGGAACAAAAGGTCCAAACCTTTCAAGTGTTACTGCTTGTGCTGCTGGTACTCATGCCATAGGTGAGGCTTGTAAAACTATTATGTGTAATGGTGCAGAAGCTATGCTTGTTGTAGCTGCTGAAAGTGCTATAACTGGTGCTGGTGTTGGTGGATTTGCTGCTATGAAAGCACTTTCAACTAGAAATGATGACCCTAAAAAATCTTCTCGTCCTTTTGATAAAGAGAGAGATGGTTTTGTTATGGGTGAGGGTGCTGGTGCATTAGTTCTTGAAGAGTATGAAAGTGCTGTTGCTCGTGGTGCTAACATCTATGCTGAGATTATTGGTTTTGGTGAAAGTGGTGATGCTAGTCATATAACTACACCTAGTCTTGATGGTCCAGCTCGTGCTATGAAAGCAGCTTATAAAATGGCTGGTGAACCAAAAATTGACTATGTAAATGCACATGGTACATCTACACCTATAAATGATAAAAATGAAACATCTGCTATAAAAACATTACTTTCAGATAAACAAGAATTACCACCTGTTAGTTCTATCAAAGGGCAAATAGGTCACTGTCTTGGTGCTGCTGGTGGGATTGAAGCTGTTACTTGTTTAATGGCAATGAGAGATGGAATCATCCCTCCAACAATAAACTATGAATCACCAGATGAAAATTGTGATTTAGACTATGTTCCAAATGAAGCTAGAAAAGCTGACCTAAATGTTGTTATGAGTAACTCATTTGGTTTTGGTGGAACAAATGGTGTTTTAATTTTCAAAAAAATCTAACTTTTAAGGATTTGATTTGGCTACATACTTAGACTTTGAACATAAGATAAAATTTATTCAAGAAGATATAATCTCTGCTCAAGTTCGTCACGATGAGGGCGAAGTTGAGAGATTGAAACAAGAGTTAGATAAAGAGGTAACGAGAATTTACGGTAAACTTTCTGACTTTCAAAAACTTCAACTTGCTCGTCACCTTGACCGTCCTTATGCACTTGATTATATCAATCTTATTATGAGAGATAAGTATGAAATTCATGGTGATAGACATTTCCGTGATGATGCTGCTATCTTGTGTTATCTTGGTTATATTGGCGATGAGAAAGTTATGGTTATTGGTGAGCAAAAGGGTCGTGGTACTAAAAATAAAATAAAAAGAAATTTTGGTATGCCAAACCCTGAGGGTTATAGAAAGGCTCTTCGTGCTGCTAAAATGGCTGAAAAATTCAACATCCCTGTTGTTATGCTTGTGGACACACCGGGTGCATACCCAGGTATTGGTGCAGAAGAAAGAAATCAGTCAGAGGCTATTGCTAGAAACCTTTTAGAACTTGCAGACCTTAAAACACCAACTATTTCTATAGTTATAGGTGAAGGTGGTTCTGGTGGTGCTTTGGCAATAGGTGTTGCAGATAAGTTTGCTATGATGAGATACTCTATTTTTAGTGTTATTTCTCCTGAGGGATGTTCTGCTATTTTATGGAATGACCCTAAAAAAGTTGAAACAGCAACAAAAGCTTTAAAAATAACACCTGATGATTTGTTAAAATTAGACCTAATTGATGACATCTTAGATGAACCACTTATAGGTGCACATAGAGATAAAGAAAATGCAGCTATTGCTATGAAAAACTATATCTTAAAAAATATATCTGAGTTAAAAGAACTTTCAGAAGATGAAAGAATGTCTCTTAGATACAAAAAACTTACAAAGCCAGGGGCTTTTGCAGAGTAGCCACTTGGCTACACTGTTATATATAAATTACTTTATTACCATAGGGTCAAACTTAGGTCTTTTAAGTCTTGGTGCTTCTTTTGAAAATCGTATTAAATCTTCTGCATTGTTTATAGGTTCTTCACACTCTTGAAGTGATTTTTTAAATAGTTCATAAGTTGTTATAACATCACTCATAGCTCTATGATGTGTTGCATTTGGATTTAAGTGAAAATACTCACTTAGGTAAGATAGTGCATATCTATAAGAGACCAATGACCTCTCAGCAAGAGCTAGAGAACATAAGCTTCTGTTTAACATAGGTGGTAGTCCAGCTTGAACAAAAGAATCCGATATAAAACTATAATCAAATTTAACATCGTGAGCTATAAATATACTATTGCCAAGAAAAGAGTGAAATTTAGTTAGTACATTTTTTAAAGTAGGAGCATCTTTTGTTAGTTCAACATCTATACCTGTAATTTCTGTTATATGTGGGTTTATAACTTCACATTTTACCAATGATTCAAATCTATCTATAATCTGGTTGTTTTTAACTTTTACACCAGCGATCTCTATGATTTGATGTCTTTCTATTTTTGAGCCATTTGTTTCTATATCTACTATACAAAATTCAGCATCTTTTAGTGGTGTAAATTTTGTATCAAAAAAGAAATAACCTTTATTTTTTACTATATTTAAGCCTTGTGCTTTCCATAGTTCAAGAGTTAAATCTACACTTTCATCTATCTGTTTTTTTAGAGTATCTAGAGATAAACCTTTACTTGAAAGTCTATGAACACTTTTTTGGTCTAGGGATATGTTACGACTTAGCATTTAGTATAAAATCCTTTACTTTTTCAGGGTCTTTTTTACCTTTACTAAGTTCAACTCCACTACTAACATCTACTCCAAAAAAGTTGTATTTTTTTAAAGATTTTACATTTTGTGAGTCTAATCCACCGGCGAGGATAATTTTGGAACAATCCAAATCTTCAAACCATTCAATATTTATTCTTTTTCCTGCTCCACCGTATGCTTCACAGTAGGCATCTACAAGTTTATATTCATCTTTGTATTTTAGTATATCTTCTTTATTTTTAGCTCTAATTACTTTTATGTGGGGTACTTTTAGCTCATCATAAAGTTTGTCGTTTGCTTCAAAATGTATTTGTGCTAGAGTTGCCTTTACCTCTTTACATGTAGAGTTGATTGTTTGTGCATTTTCATTTACAAAGAGTGCTACTTTTTCTACAAAAGGTGGAAGTTTTGAGATGATTTTTTTTGCATCTTCTATACAAATATAGCGAGTGGATTTTTCATAAAATACAAATCCAAGAGCATCAGCTCCTGCATTTATAGCTATCATAGCATCTTCATAGTTTGTTATACCACAGATTTTTGTTCTCATTAGATTTGTAAACTTTTTATAGCTTCTTTTTTACTTTGATGTTTAAATACATAACTACCAGCTACAACAACATCTACACCAACATCTTTTAATGCTTGAATGTTTTTGTCACTAACTCCACCATCAACTTCTATGAGACAGTTTTTGTTTAGTTTGTTTCTTAGTGTATCTAATCTTTTTGCTTTTGGGATTACACTTTCTATGAAGCTTTGACCACCAAAACCAGGATTTACACTCATAAGTAAAACCATATCTAAATCTTGAAGTAAAAATTCAACAGCTTCTGGAGGGGTATGAGGGTTTAGTACTACACCAGCTTTTATACCATAAGACTTAATTTTTTGGATAAGTCTATGAGGGTGTTTCTCTTCTTCTATGTGAAAAGTAATATATTCTGGTTTTAAGTCTGCAAATAGTTCAACAAAAAAAGTGTTGTTTTGAACCATTAGGTGGATGTCCAGAGGTTTTGTAGCACATTTTGCTATACTTGAAACAACAACAGGCCCTATGGTAAGGTTTGGTACAAAGTGACCATCCATTACATCTACATGAACTAAATCACAACCTGCATTACATATCTCTTCAACATCTCTTTGAAGATTTCCAAAGTCTGCACTAAGTACACTAGGAGCTACTAACATAAACTTTCCTCATATTTAAAGTTATGAAAGTGTAACTAATTTATAGTCATAAAAAACTGAAATATTGCTACCTTGTTAAAAAGAATAAAAATTTATCATTGTCAAATTTTAAATTTACTTGAACACCTTTTTTGTCATTTGCCACTTCTAGTAAGTCGTCTATATCTTTATATGTTCTAGGTAGTGTAATATTTACATGTATATGTTCATCTGCTAAAAGTGTTTTTACTTTACCTCCAACTATGTTTACAAGTTCGGCAAGTGTATCTAGTATGAGTTCTTCATCTGTTGTTTCTTCTCCTATGAGTAGTTCACAAGCTTTTTTTGCTATATCTATTGGGAAAACAAGTACAACCATTCCATCCATATCTCCATAAAAACCTATGGAACTTGCTATCTTGTCTTTTTTATCGTTAACGGCAATCGTCCTAACTTCTGCTTTTTCTTTTGAAGCTTTTGAGTTTGTCATCATCTCTATAGTCGCTACTGTGGCATCTATAAAGTTTGGTAATTCTGTAACTGTTTTTTTGTTTATAGTTCTTTTATGTTTTATAGTCGCAGTACTTCCAGCACCAAGTTCATCGAGAAGTTTTTTGTCTTTTAAAATTGTATCCATCTGTTCAAAAAACATTATTCCTGAATCTTCCAATGTTTCTTTAAAGGTGTTTGGTATTTTGTCAAAAGTTAAACCAACAAAGCATATAGTAGCATTGTATTCAGCCGATGAACTAGCTAGTTTTGAAAAAAAGTTTAGTGCATGGATATTCATAGAAACAACTTTATAGGCATCAAAAATGAAAAGTCTAAAACCAACATTTAGGGAGTTGTTGTGGTAGGCTATGTTGAAGTTATTTCCTATCTCTGCATCTAAAAAAGATGAAACAGTATATATAATGGCATTTCCAGTAACTCTTGTAGCTATGTTTTGTCCCATTTGTCCTATGTATGTTGTGCTTATAATCACATCATAACTATCTTTGTTTTTTGCTTTTTCGTCAAATTCTTCTTGTGTTTGAGCTATTATTGGGTTGTGTCCATTGTCATGGAGTTCTATAGCCATAGCTGCTCTTTGAGATTTGTCTTTGTTAAAAAGTAGAACACTTTTGTTTTCATTTTTAAAATTTTTAGCAAATAAAGAGGCTATTTCGTAAGTTTTAAAAAGTGAAAATCCTAAGTCATTTTTGTAAAATTTCATAATAGCTTCATATTTTTTTTCATCATAATCACAAAAGCCAACGGTAATGTTGGAATTTGAACTTCTTACTTTTAAAAACATTTTTACAAATGTATCTAGCCCATTACGATTGAAAAATATAACTTTTTTTAAAGAAACTATAATCATATTTGCATTTAATTTTACTGTTGCTTCTATGTCTTCTATGCTTAAAAAAGCACTACCACTGTTTCCATCTAAAAAGCCTTGTGGTGTAAAAACACCTATGCCATTTTTAAGTACTGCTCTCATTAAATATCCATTATTTGCATAAAATCAACATAAATATCTTCTACAAAATCTACTTGAAAATCTATGAAGTCATTTAGATTTGCTTCTATGTATTGTGGTTGACTTAGTGTATGAAAAAGCAATAGGTGCATATACTTTGCTAATTTTTCTACATTTTTATCATCTGTTTTTCTAAGTCCAGATGCTACTTTTACCAATTCACTTATGGATGGACTCATATCCCATTTTATGGCTATTTGTTCACAAATATCAAATAAGTCCATACCAGACAATCTTTTTAAAATTGTGTTTAAATCTATATCGCTTGAACTTCTTATAAGTTCTACATTTTGCATATTGTCTTTAAAAAGTGCATCACTAACAATAATACTAGCAGGTAGTAAAGATATAGAACTAGCTATCTCCGTGTCTTTAATGTCTAAATTTTTTAAAATTTTTATCCAGTTTGTAGACAAAGTAGCTTGTAAATTTGAAAATAGGGCAGAATTTAGTTTAAACATAGCCCATTTTTTAGGAGATAAAAGAGACATCATATAGTTGTAAACAGTTTGTTTAGAAGCACTAACACCTAGTATACCGAAGATTTGACTAACATCACTAACTTCATTCTTAAAACCATATATAGGTTTATTTACAAGACTTTTTAGGTAGCTACAAAGAGCCAAATCTTCTTTTGCTACATGTGAAGCTTTTATAAGTTCTCCTTGATTTAGTAAGGAGATAGTTTCTCTTAAAACATTTGATGCTGGTGGTATTTT
>Ga0256828_1002719_pt1 | contig 10377 bp, 12 predicted proteins | sample CV88metaG_FD_185993 | JGI IMG/M metagenome (GOLD analysis project Ga0256828, IMG submission 185993) | Hydrothermal vent microbial communities from East Pacific Rise, Pacific Ocean - CV88 | ecosystem: Environmental > Aquatic > Marine > Hydrothermal vents | place: Pacific Ocean: East Pacific Rise... | reverse complement strand
TATGTACACGTGCTATTTTTAAGTAGAGAAAAATAAGCAGTATTGTTACATATAACATTATCATACCTCTTTTTTAAATAAATTTTTTAGACAATGCCTATCAAAGGAGACCATAGGAACATTTTGTCTATAGTCTTCATAGGCTTGACCAAACTTCTTGCGTATTTCCATCTCTTCAAAGATGATAACCATTAGCATAATAAAAAGCATCTCAAAAGGAGCAATCTCCATAATAAACGTAGGGCTTCCAAGCATCAATGCCCAAGCCATCGGTAACAGCATCAACCCAAACAACATAGGATGTCGCATACAACTGTATAGCCCTGTAGTTACTAAAGTATTTGTCTCCAATCTTGGTATATCTCCCACACGCCCTTTACTCAATTCCCTACCACCATTTGCTGCAGCACGAAAGGACAAAAGAAGTACAAGACTACCACTACCAGCGGTCACCAAATGAAAGAAAAAATCTCTAAAAAGAGGATGATTCCAATCATAAACAAGCGCATACCAGGTACCTCCAAATAACATAACAATCCAAAGAAATATACGTACAACGACTGAAAATGATGTATGCATTCTATTCTTTTCCTTTAAGTATTATTTTGAACATATGTTGTAAATATAGCACTATTATGGTCATATGTCAATTATTCTAAAAGTATAAAATTTTAAGTATGTCAAAACGAATGAATTAAGGGAGTCTTAGGAATTGTAAAAAATTTGGACTCTACATTCTAGATATTATTAATGATTCAAGATATTCCATTTTAAAATATCACTTTCATGAAAACTTCTCTTAGAAACAGTATAAACACCTTTGGAAAGCAAGGCACTCTTAAATCCTGTACCGATACTCGTCGCTACAAAAAAGTTTATCTGATACTCATTACATAACGTTGGCAATACCTGACCTGGTCTTTTGTTTTCTACAAATACAGGATTTTCCAAAACTTGTCTATCAACAATTTCATTTTGATGTATACGGTATACCATTAAAAAAGGAGCATCTGGTTTTCCAAGGATAAGCTCTTTTTCCTTCATACTTGCAAGCAATACAGTATAATCTTCTTTTGTATCCTCAATCACCAAATCAGCACCTGTAATCAACATCATGCTCACTTTTTCTCTTGCACTTTTAACGATACGTGCAAAAGTTGGACGAGAAACGCCCATTTGTTCAGCTGCATCTGCTTGATATAGCCCCTGATTGTCCATCAAATACAGTGCTTCCATCTCTTCATGTAGCAGATGTATCGTATCTTCACTCTTACATGTTTTAGACGTAAACTCTGTGCAAAGTGGTTTGAATTGCAATTTTCTTTTTAATTTATCTCTTCCCATGGATAAATTATACCATAGATACACTAAATTACTTGACATATGTTCATAATAGTGCTATATTTCCGACATATGTCCAAAATAATAAATGAAAGGATTCAATAATGCACCTGATACAAAAGATTTACTTTTTTTACTATGAAGGATTTAAAAGTATGCAGGTAGGGAAAAAGCTATGGGTACTCATAGGTATTAAACTTTTCATACTTTTTGCAGTCATTAAATGGATTTATTTTCCTAATTACTTAGAAACACATTTCCAAACAGACGAAGAAAGAAGTCATTATATGCTAAATCAACTCACAAAGGAGAATTAAATGGAACATACCGATTTACTGATAGACTGGTCTCGTGCACAATTTGCCTTGACTGCTCTGTATCATTGGCTCTTTGTACCACTCACTTTAGGCTTAACCTTTATTATCGCTATCATGGAGACCATCTATGTTAGAACAGGTGATATTTGGTGGAAAAAGACCACACAATTTTGGATGACTCTCCTTGCAATTAACTTTGCCATAGGGTTAGCTACTGGGATTATCATGGAATTTGAGTTTGGAACCAACTGGTCAAACTATTCATGGATAGTGGGTGATATATTTGGTGCACCCCTTGCTATTGAGGGCCTCATGGCATTTTTTATGGAGTCAACCTTCTTCGCTGTGATGTTTTTCGGTTGGGATAAAGTAAGTAAAAAAATGCACTTACTCTCTACCTGGCTTGTGGCGATTGGTTCTAATCTCTCTGCCTTATGGATACTGATTGCCAATGGTTGGATGCAGCACCCTGTAGGTATGCACTTCAATCCAGATACAGCAAGAAATGAGATGGAAAATTTTACAGAAGTTATTTTTAACCCTAATGCCGTCAGTAAATTCTTACATACTGTCAGTAGTGGGTACGTCTTAGCCTCTTTGTTTGTTATAGGTATTAGTGCATGGTATCTACTTAAAAAGCGTGATATCATGTTTGCAAAACGAAGTATGATTGTCGCTGCATCATTTGGGCTTATTACTTCTCTGTTCTTACTTAATTCAGGAGATGAATCTGCCTTTCAAGTGGCACAACAACAGCCTATGAAACTCGCAGCTATGGAAGGGCTTTATCAAGGAGAGTCAAGAGCAGGTATTATCGCTATTGGTCTTCTAAACAATGAAAAGACCTTGGGCGATGATAAAGATGTCTTTGATTTTAAACTGGAAATCCCTAATGCCCTTTCTTTTTTAGGGTATCACTCTTTATCGGCTTTTGTCCCAGGGATAGAAGATATGCTTTATGGCAATGAAGAACAGCATATTATGTCTGTGAAAGATAAAATAATTCTAGGTAAAAAGGCTGTATCAGCACTGAAAGACTACAAAGAGGCTAAAAGAGAAGGCAATCAAGAAAAAGCACAACAGGCATTAAAAACCTTTGAAAAAAACCAATCTTATATGGGTTATGGATATTTAAAAAAGCCTGAAGATGCTGTACCTAATGTAGCACTCTCTTTTTACAGTTTTCATACGATGGTGGGCTTAGGTACATGGTTTTTAATTTTATTTATTATCGTGCTTTACTTTGCCATGATTAACGAAATTGAACACAAGAAGTGGGTACTCTTTGCAGCACTCTTTAGTATCCCTTTAGGATATGTTGCACAAGAGGCTGGATGGATAGTTGCTGAAGCGGGTCGTCAACCTTGGGCAATACAAGATCTTCTACCTGTAGGTATGGCAGTATCTAATGTAGCCTCAACCTCTGTGATGATTACCTTTTGGCTCTTTGCCATACTTTTTACCGGGCTGCTTATCGCTGAAATAAAAATCATGCTTAAACAAATTAAAATTGGACCAGAGGGGGAACATTAAATGTTAGATTCTATCTCATTATTGACACTACAAACCTATTGGTGGCTTATTGTAAGTCTGTTGGGTGCACTTTTTGTCTTCATGACTTTTGTACAAGGAGGACAAACCCTCCTTTATACACTGGGAAAAACCGATGATGAACGTACCCTTATCATCAATTCATTGGGACGAAAGTGGGAGCTTACCTTTAGTACCTTAGTCATGTTTGGGGGTGCTCTCTTTGCAGCTTTTCCACTCTTTTACGCTGTGAGTTTTGGTGGGGCATATTATGTATGGATGGCCATTCTTTTTTGTTTCATTATTCAGGCTGTCTCCTATGAGTACCGTAAAAAACCAGACAATGTTTTTGGAGATAAATTTTACGAGAAGCTCCTCTTTATTAACGGCTCTTTAGGTGTATTTTTACTAGGCGTTGCACTTGCAACACTTTATACAGGAGGAAATTTTGTGGTAAATGAAATGCATCTGTCACACTGGACAAAGGCAAGCTATGGACTCGAAGCCCTACTCAACCCTTTTAATGTCTCCTTTGGTGTGATGCTTGTATTTCTTTCACGTATTCAGGCATCACTTTATTTTTACAACAATTTAGACAATGAAGCCATAGCGAAACGTATCAAGGAAACATTAAAAAACAATACTTTGATATTTTTACCTTTTTTCCTTTTTGTGTTTGGCTTTATATTATTTCAACAAGGGTATAGCTATAATCCAGAAACACAAATGGTTTTTATAGAACCTATGAAATTTTTACATACACTCTTAGACTACCCTCTCTTACTCATCATACTACTTTTGGGTATAGGGACTTTACTCTATGGTATTTACAGTGCATTTTACAAACACAACCATAAAGCCATTTGGTTTTCTGGTACTGGTACGGTTTTGGTCGTAACCGTGCTACTCTTTATTTTAGGGTTTAACCATACCGCCTATTATCCTTCTTTGGTAGACCTACAAAGTTCACTTACCATAGAAAACAGTTCAGGAAGCCACTATACATTGTCAGTTATGTCCATAGTTTCACTACTTGTTCCTGTGGTACTTGGCTACATATTTTTAGTCTGGCGTTCTATGGACAAACATAAAATGACTATTGAAGAAGTCAAATCTGACTCACATCATTATTAGGAGATATAAATGGAATACTTAGGAGAAATAATTTGGTACATATCTTTACCCATCACCGTTTGGATATCTGTAAAATTTGTACAACATAATCTACAACATTTTAACAAACTTGAACGACTGGAAATGTATGAAAAAAACCATAAAACATTACAACAAAAGGATGATAAATGAAATTACATAATGAACCAACACTCAAAACAATAGATGATTATGAAAATAAAGAAAGTGTTCAAAAACGTAAAAATATACGTTTAATTATAATAAGCCTAGTTATTTGTGCTGCTATACTGAGCTATATAAAAATAACACATAACACAGTCAGTGATTATATCGGTACCCCTCAAAATCCAGGGTTAGAGACAATGTTTATAAACTAAAAGACACTACACTCCTTGTGTCGTGTCAAACACCCTTATATGTAATCTATCACTGTAACGAAAGTTGTGCTTCATACAAAACTCAAAGACTGCCCTATCATTTTTCCAAATGGTATCTCTACTCTCACCTACAGGCATACAATACACCTCTAACTCTGGCAAAATCTCTCTTATTTCATTAATTTCATCTAATGCTGTTGACTCAACCAACTCAGCATCTATCGTAAACTTTAAAAAAGACTCTTTAGCGTAGTTTTGTACATTTATAAGAGCTTGAGGAAGGATACGTTTCGATTTTGGCTCTCCAGAATTTTTCAACTTCAATGAGAGTGCAAAAACACACGATTTATAGGCAGGGTACCTCTCAAAATCTATCTCAATGGTTCCATTGGTTTCAAATGTTATCTTTACTCCATGCGCTACCATATTTTCAACTACAGCATAAAAAACATCATCTTTTGCATACATGAGTGGTTCTCCACCGGTAATCACCATATTAGGAATGTACCCAATCTTGTCAAACTCCTGCTTTAGCTGATAAATTAACGTATCCGAAGATATTACTTTTTGCCAAGAAGAAGAAAAATGTCCATCAACAGCAAAATAAGTGTCACATCCTAAGCGAACTTCTCCGTCTACCTTATACTTTGCTCCAAAACCAGGACAATTTAAATTGCAGCCCCCTGTACGTAAAAAATAAGAAGGTACTCCTGCATACTTCCCCTCGCCTTGAATAGAGAAAAACTGTTCAGTAAGGTAAAACATCAGCCACCAGTTTCATAAAAAGCACGTGTAGAGATTTCTCTATCTTCTAACTCTTCTTCAGACCAACGGTTCTCTTTTGGTTTGTCTTTAAGTACCTTAGCCAGTACATCTGCAGCACCCTGTATATCACCTTTTTTAACAGACTCTGCAATACTCATCGCTTCATCAAAATAAAGACAAGGTATAAGGTTACCCTCTGCAGTGAGTCTAATACGATTACAGTTTTCACAGAAATCATGTTTATGTGGGTCAATAAGCCCAAACTCATACCCTGTCTCTTCTATGCGGTAGTTAAATGAAGGACTAGCACCTTCACGCCCTAAAGCTTTAATAGTATATTTCTCTTTTACTTTTTCAAGTATTTCTCTACCATGCATGCCTTTAAGTGCCTGATCAGCATGGGCATTTTCCATATACTCGATAAAACGTACCTTCATATCACGTGCTTCACAATACGCCATTACATCAAGAATTTCGTCATCATTGATACCCTTGAGTGGTACCATGTTGATTTTTACTTTTAAGCCTACTTCTAACGCTTTATCTATACCTTCAAAGACTTTACCCAATACATCTTTACCTGCTATCTTTGCTGCAACATCTGCCTTCATAGAATCAAGTGAAATGTTAAGTCGTTTAAGCCCAGCATCCTTAAGTCTTTGTGCCGCTTCAGGAAGCAAAAAAGCATTGGTAGTAAGTGCTAAATCAAGTCCCTCTTTATAATCGTTTATCATTTTGATAAACGTATCAAGGTCTTCTCTTAAAAGTGGCTCGCCACCTGTAAGACGTATCTTGGTAACACCACCATCGATAGCTACTTTAACAAATAAGAAAAGCTCTTCAAACGAAAGTAAATTCTCTTTAGGTACCCAAGAAAAAGGTTTTTCAGGCATACAGTACTGACATCTAAAGTTACAACGTTCAGTCACTGAGATACGCAAGTAATTTACTTCACGACCATGTCCATCTATAAGCATATAAAATCCAATAGTTAATTTTTTATAATCTATATTATAATTTTTATTAGGGTATCTAAATGTAGATAAAAGGAGGATAAAAGATATTTTTCATTCAAGGTTTTGTAGTAGTTTGTTGTAGATTTGAGTGTTTGGGCGAGGGAAGCTACAATTTGTAGCTGACCGACCCCATCATCCTAAGATGCGACAAAATGTCGCGAAAGATTAGTGTAAATCTCTCCATTGAGATTGTTTCCATAAGTACGCTAATATCGTAAAGATAAAGAAGAACCCAAGAACCCATGGTCCTGTCGCTTCTCTTTTAGGTTTACTAGGATCTCCTACTTCTTCAAGGTATGCTTTTACTTTTTCATAACCTTCTTCTGTAAGCCCTGTTCTAGGCATAGATGTACCTGGAAGTTGTGATTGTGGATTTTCCACAAATGTCTTCATAAAGTGCTCAGAACGTGCACGAATCATGATAGATAAATCTGGTGGAAGTTTACCCATATATGCTTTCACTGCATCCTGTTCATCAAGTACTTTAATTTTATAGGCTAGTGCATCTTTTTCATACTTAAACTTAGGTGTTTCACCTAGTTGAGTAAGTTTTGCATAGCGCATTGCATGACATCTTCCACAGGCTTCTTCATATGCCTCTTTTGAAGTGATTTCTCCTGCTTTTTTCTCCATGACATATGCCACCACATCTGCGATAGACTGATTATCAGTAAACATCGTTTTGATACTTCCCATTGGATGGGTCATAGTATCTTTATATTTATGGTCAACATTTGATGCCATCGCTGGATCTTTAATGAGTGCAATCAGATAGTTTTTATCGTAAAGTGCGCCTGCATGTTCAAGACTCGGAGGTACAACACCTCCCATATTTACACCTGAACCATTATGACATCCCATACACATAGCAAATCCAGCTTCACCTGCTGTTGCATTACCTTTAAGTGCAGCAATTGTTTTTACCTCTGACCAAAAAGCTTTTTTTGCACTTTCTCTAGCTTGTGCTTTATCTGTTTTGATACCCATTGCTTTACACTGTTTTACTGATGCTGCACACTCTTCAATATCTGCCTCGCCAGTATAAACAAAATTATGCCCTTCTACATGCTTATGCATTTGGGAATGTGCATAAGGTTCTACTAGATAGTAGGTTAAAAGTGAAAAGAATACAACAACTGCTAATATTTTTAATTCTCTCATGTTATGCTCCTTTCTCTATTTTTTTCTCAAACATCGTAATGACAACAAGGATTGGTCCGAGTGCCAAGAACAAGACAGCGGCAATCAGTCCAATCGTTGCAAATGTTGGATTTGTTGGGGGGAGTTTACCCATTGCTGTCAGTACTATCATATCGATAAGCAATACCCAGAACCAAATTTGGAATAACCCTCTTTTATGTGCAGGTGCAACATTTGGACTTCTATCGATAAACGGTAAGAAGAATAATGCAGCCTGTGCAACACCAAAGGCAATCAACCCGACATCTTTAGAGAATGGACGTAAAATCTCATAAGACCATAAGAAATACCATTCAGGGTAGATGTGTGCTGGTGTTTTTAATCCATCTGCCGGATCAAAGTTTACAGGGTCCATTGCAAATTCAAAATGGTAAAAGACAAGATAGAAAAAGAGTATGAAATAGACACCCATTACAAAGACATCTTTACTCAAAAATACTGGAGAGAACGGAATCACTTTTGACTCTTTTCTTTTTCCTGCTTTCCACAATGCTGCAGACTCTTCAAAATCTATCTCTTCACTCTCTTGGTTGTTTACGTGTGGTAATCTAAGTGTACCAAAGTGTAAAACAATCAAACCAATAATCGCTAAAGGAATAAGCAATACATGCAACATAAAGAAACGTGTGAGGTAAGCATCACCTGGAACATAATCACCACGAATCCACTCAACGATACCATTAAGTTCTAATGACCCCATACTAAATAAGTTTGTAATAACCATACCTGCCCAATAAGACATTTGTCCCCATGGTAGCATATAACCCGAAAATGCCTCTGCAGAGAATGCAACAAAAAGTCCCATACCCGAAAGCCAAATAAGTTCACGTCCACGTTTGTATGAACCATAGTAAATACCTGTAAACATATGAATATAGATAATAAGAAATACAATGGATGCACCCACACCATGTACATGTCTCCATAGCCATCCATACCCTACTTCAGACATAATCGTGTAGTTCACAGAATCAAAAGCAAGATTTGCATCTGGTTTATAGTACATAAGCAACATGATTCCAGATACCAATAATATTCCAAATGTTGCAGCGAGTACCATACCCATTGCCCATAAGAAGTTAATATTTTTAGGAATCCAATATTCAGTATTTAAAACACGTTTTAACGTGTTTAGTCCTATACGCTCATCTAACCATTTATTGCTAAAAGGTTTAGCGTTTTCATCAAAATGTGCCATTTTATCCCCTTTATGCTATAAGACCTGAGTCTTTCATTTTATTAAACTCAGGTCCGGCTTCCCCAAGTACCAACTTTGTACCGTCTATTGTAAATGGTGGTATGACCAATGGACTTGGTGGTGGACCAAAAATTTGATGTCCACTCGCATCAAATTCACCCCCATGACAAGCACATTTGAACTTGTGTTCATCTCCAACATATGCAGGGATACAACCCAAGTGTGTACATAAACCAACAGCAACAAGAAAGTGATCATCACCTATGACAACATCACGTGGATCTTTTTTCATATCTGCTGATTTCTTTAAAACAAAGATAGGTTTCCCTCTCCATTTTTCAACTGTCAGTTTATTTGGTTGTGCATCTACTAAATCAATCGTTGTAAATCCAGCCGCTTTGACTGATGGCAATGGATCCCAAGTACGTTTCATCGCATAAAGAGCACCAATTCCGCCAGCAGCAGTAAAAAGCCCTAAACTTAGACCCATAAAGTCTCTACGTTTTTTTTCCATATCACATTCCTCCTATTTAGAATTATAATAAGACATTATATTCAAGTCGATGTTAAAGTGTTGTACTATATAAGGGTGAGTAGATAAATTTACCTATAGTGTTACCATAGGTAAATTAGGAGTATTATAGTCTTAAATTATGTATAATATAAGTTATTGTTTAAATAGTATCTTTTTATCGTCAATTTTTTCTATATTTTTATCTTGTTTTGATAAATTATTTTGCAGATACTCTGTTAATTTCTCAAGATTAAAGCCCTCGATAATACTTATACCATATGACTCAAGCAGTTCTCTTTCATACAACTCTCTTTGTGGTAGAGCCAAATAAATCACTTTGGCACCAGCTGCTTTAGCTTCAAGTGCAGTTTGTCCAGAAGCAGTTACAACGGTACTACTACTTTTAATAAGATCTTCATACTCTTCTGGCTCGTGTAAAGTACTAAAAAGTTTTGCCAAATCATCTTCATACTTAACAAAAAAGTAATTTCCAAGAAGAAGTTCCATATCAAACTCTTTAAAAAACGCTTCATTACCTAATATGGTTTTATTATAATCTGCATCACCTAGAAAGAAAAGTGTTCTTTCCTCTTTTTCAACCTTATCATCAAAATAGGTATCGTCAACCAATACGGTGTCTATCCCTATGACTATCTCACTATGTACTGCTTTGTCTTCCGCATCATGTGCAAAACGCCATACCGTATCAAAGTCTTCACAGTACTTCACCAATCTTCCATGGTCATCTTCAAGAGAATCTATAATGATGCTATCACCATTTTGGGCGATGGCATCAATATCTTGAATACCTTCTATCGTGACATATTCGCTCACACCCAATTCACGTGCCACTAAACCTGCACGAAAATCATTTACAAGGAGTTGCGTTTCTATCCCTTTTGCACTCAAACGGTTGAGCAGTGCTGCTCCACGTCTGAGTCTTTCAAGTCCAAGTTTATGACTTGTATTTGCATAATAATATAAC
>Ga0256828_1002717_pt1 | contig 10386 bp, 8 predicted proteins | sample CV88metaG_FD_185993 | JGI IMG/M metagenome (GOLD analysis project Ga0256828, IMG submission 185993) | Hydrothermal vent microbial communities from East Pacific Rise, Pacific Ocean - CV88 | ecosystem: Environmental > Aquatic > Marine > Hydrothermal vents | place: Pacific Ocean: East Pacific Rise... | reverse complement strand
ATGGGTTTTACCGAAATACTTCTAATTGCAGTAGTTGCCATACTCTTTTTGGGACCAGATAAATTACCTGATGCTATGGTTAAAATAGCTAAATTTATTAAAAGTACAAAAAAAGCACTAACAGATGCCAAAAGTGCCATAGATGATGAGTTAAGAATTGCTGAACTAAAAGAAGAAGCTTTGGGATATAAAGCTAAATTAGAAGCAGCAAATAGTGAGCTACAAGGATTTAAAAATATTTCTAACCCTGTAGATGATTTACAAGAAGCTTTAGATATGGCAAAAAGTGGATTTAAATCTACTCCACTAGAAGAAGAAAACACAGCAAAACAAGTTGAACAAAAGCAAGAAGAAGTAGTCTTGAAAAAGAAAAAAAATAGTACAGATAAAAAAGGTGATGAGTAATGTTTGATGATTTAAAACCTCATCTAGTTGAGTTAAGAAAAAGATTGGGTATATCTGTTATAGTTATAATTGTATTTGCATTTATAGCTTTTGGATTTAATCAGTATATTATTGCTTTTGCAAAAGCACCTTTAGTAAATGTAGTAAAAGGTGACCCATTTATTGGTGGTATTGGAATATTTTTTACAGCTCTAAAAATATCTATTTTTACTGGTTTTATACTTGCTTTACCTGTAGTCTTTTCTCAGATTTGGGCTTTTATTGAACCAGGGTTATATGACCATGAAAAAAAATATATAATACCATTTGTAAGCATATCTACTTTTATGTTTATACTAGGTATGGCATTTGCTTATTATATAGTTATACCTTTTGGTTTTCAGTTTTTATGGGCATTTGCTGGAAATTTAGTGAATTTTTTGCAGACTCTTGATGAATATATAGGTATTTTTACTAAAATACTTTTTGGTTTTGGTTTAGCATTTGAATTACCTGTTATATTATTCTTTTTAGGTATGCTAGGTCTTGTTGATGATAAAAATCTAAAAGATTTTTTTGGTTATGCAGTAATAATTATATTTGTAATTGCAGCACTACTTACTCCTCCTGATGTTATTACGCAACTATTAATGGCTGGTCCATTAATATTACTATATGTAATTTCAATCATTATAGTAAAAATGGTTAATCCATACAAAGAAGAGAGTGATGATGACGAGAGTGAAGATAATGAGAATAATCAAAAAGAAAATAGACCAAAACAACTAAAATAGACAATGAATTCAAAAGAACTTCTAACAACTAGCTATGACTATGAGCTTCCCTCTCATCTCATAGCTAAATATCCTATAGAACCTAGAGACCATGCAAAACTTTTAGTATATAAAAGAGAAACTAATAAAATATACCATACAGTTTTTAAAAATATATTAGAATATATACCCAAAAATTGTAATATTTTTCTAAATGATACAAAAGTTATAAAAGCTAGAATTTTTGGAAAAAAAAATACTGGTGGAAAAATTGAACTTCTATTTAACAAACCTTTAAATGCTACAGAATTTTTGGTTATGATAAGAGGAAAAGTTAAAATATCTACTAAGCTTTTTTTTGATAATAATTTAATAGCAACTGTTCTTAAGCTTAATAATGATGGTTCGAGAATTGTCTCATTTACTCAAAATAATAAAACTATTCATTTTGAAGAGTTAGTATTAATATTAGAAAAAATAGGTCATATTCCTCTTCCCCCATATATAAATAGAGAAGACAATAAAAAAGATGAAATAGATTATCAAACACTATTTGCCCAAAAAGTAGGTGCTGTTGCAGCTCCAACGGCATCATTACATTTTACTACAGAACTATTTAAAAAAATGCAAAACCACTATCCTATACATAAAATAACTCTACATGTAGGGGCTGGTACATTTAAACCTGTAGAGGTAGATAATATTTTAGAACATCCTATGCACTCAGAATATTTTGATATACCTAATAGTAGTGCTGAAATACTAGAAACTAATCAAAAAGTTTTAGCAATAGGAACTACTGTAACTAGAACTATTGAATATTTTGCAAGAACAAAAAAACAATATGGAGAGTGTGACCTATTTTTAAACCCTTTAAATCCTCCACAAAGAGTAAATTATCTACTAACTAATTTTCATTTACCTAAAAGTACTCTAATTATGCTAGTTTCATCCTTTATAGGAAGAGAAAAAACATTAAAACTTTATAAAGAAGCCATAGAGAATAACTATCGTTTTTTCTCATATGGCGATGCTATGTTGATAATTTAATATTGTTAAGTTATAATCCCATAAAAATATTAACAAGGGGTTATTATGGAAGAGCTAAAAGAGTATTTACACTCACACAAAGGAAATGAGTTATACCCCTCAGATATTGCTAAAATATTAAAAAAACTAGATAAAAATGAGTTCTCCAAAGCTATTAAACTAATCCCTAAAGATATAGTAGGAGATGTAACACTAGAACTCCCTGATAGATACTTTGATGATGTTGTAGAGTCTCTTGAAGTATCAGAGTTAACTCAAGCTGTAAAAGAGTTAGAGAGTGATGACCAAGTTGATTTTTTACAAGAACTAAATGAAGTTGATAAAAATATAGCCTCAAAAGTCTTTGAAAATTTAGATAAAGAAGACCAACAAGAGATAACCATGCTTCAAAAATATAAAGAAAATGAAGCTGGTGCATTTATGCAAACTGAGCTATTTACAGCAAAAGTTGATGAGATAGTTCAAAATGCAATTAAAAGATTTTCTGAACTTAAAAAATCAAATAAGATAGAAAATGTTCATACTGTATTTATTACAAATAATAAAAATCAATTACTCTACTGTATAGATTTGGATGATATTTTAACTTTTGATTTTTCGTTGACATTCCAAGAGAATATAAATGAAAATGAAGAAAAATTTGAACCAATAAAAGCGTATGATACAGAAGATATAAAAGATGTTGTAAACTATTTTAAAGAGTATGACTTATCAGTCATTCCTATAGTCAATAAACAAAATATTTTGCTAGGTAGAATTACATCTGATGATATATATGATATTATAAATGAACATGCAACAGAACAGATGTATAATCTAGCTGGTGTGGATGATGAAGCTGAAGAAGATGAAGATGTTATTAAAGCTAGTAAAACTAGAGCCACTTGGTTGGGTATAAATCTAATCACTGCGATTTTGGCATCAATTGTTATTGGTCTTTTTCAAAATACAATTGATAGTATGGTAGCACTTGCTGTTTTAATGCCAATTGTTGCATCTATGGGAGGTAATGCAGGAACACAAACATTAACAGTTGTTGTTAGACAATTAGCCTTAGGTGATATTTCATATAGTGATGCAAGAAGAATTATTAAAAAAGAGGTGAGTATTTCATTATTAAATGGTCTTTTATTTGCTATAATCATGGGAATTATTGCATCTATATGGTTCGATAAAGGAATGCTAGGTGTAGTGATTGCTCTATCAATGGTAGTTAATCTATTTATGGCTGGTTTTTTTGGTGCAACTATTCCTCTTTTATTAAAAAAGATGAATATTGACCCTGCTATTGGGAGTACTGTAATCTTAACAACTGTTACAGATGTTGTTGGATTTTTTAGTTTTCTAGGTCTAGCGACCATAATTTTATTATAAAGGTTTATTAAGTTATATGAGTTATCTGATACTGTTTTTTCTGTTATCTGTTGGTATTTCATTTTTATGTTCTATTCTTGAGTCTGTTCTTTTATCTACACAAATGTCTTTTGTCTCTTTGTTGGAAAAAGAGTCTCCAACTACAGGAAAACTTCTTCGCTCACACAAAGAGAATATCAATGTTTCTATTGCTTCAGTACTTATCTTAAATACTATAGCTAATACTTTAGGTGCTGCTGCTGTTGGGGCTCAAGCATCCAAACTTTTTGGAGATGATGCTGTAATGTATGTTTCTGTTATATTAACTTTTGCTATATTATATATATCAGAAATTATTCCAAAAACTATTGGAGCTATATATTGGAAACAACTAGCACCAATAGCAGCTCATTTGATTAAATTTTTTATATTTATAACTTATCCTATTATTGTGACCACTCTATTTATTACAAATAAAATATCAAGTGGGAAAGAGGATGCTAACACAACAACAAAAGATGAGCTATTAGAGAGTATGCTTATTAGTGAAGATGAAGGTGTTATAGATGAAAAAGAGTCAGATTTAATAGAAAATGTTCTAAAGTTAGATGAAGTAAAAGTTATGGATATATTAACACCTCGTTCAGTAGTTTTTGCATTAGAAGAAGATTTAACAATAAGGGAAGTACTCGAAACTCAAGATGAAATATTTAATTTTTCTAGAATTCCTATTTATAATAAAACAATAGATAATATAACAGGCATTATACTTACAAAGCATCTCTTTAAAAAGTCTCTAAAAGATGATAGTGCCACTCTATCTAGTATAAAAAAAGATATATTTATAATAAATGAAAATTTACCAGTAGCAAAAGCTCTGGATTTATTTATATCCAAAAAAGAGCATATGTTTTTGGTAACTGATAGTTATGACCAAACAGAAGGAATTGTTACACTTGAAGATTGTGTCGAAACTATTCTAGGTATGGAGATTGTAGATGAAAGTGATAAAAATACAGATATGCAAGAGTTAGCTAGAAGACTTATGAAACAAAAAAGAAGAGATAAAGCCTCTTAAGTCTATAAAATTAAATAAGCTGATTTAAATCAATAATTCTATCAGCTTTTTCTATACTATTTTTTCTGTGAGCTATAGTAATTACTGTTTTTTCTTTTATAAAACTATCTAATGCTTCTAGAAGTTTATCTTCTGTTTTATTATCTAAAGAGGAGGTTGACTCATCAAATATAATAACTTTTGGATTACTCAAAATCACTCTAGCTATTGATAATCTCTGTTTCTGTCCACCTGATAATTTTGTTCCATTTTTGCCTACTATTGTATCTAAACCTTTTTCTAAAATTTTGACAAATTCATCTAATTGAGCAATTTTTAGAGCTTGATAAATCTCTTTATCACTATATCTTTCTCCTAAAGTTAAATTAAATCGTAAAGTATTATTAAACATCATTGGAGATTGAATAACAAACCCTACATTCTCTCTTACTTTTTTATATCCAATCTCTCTAATCTCCACACCATTATAAAAAATTTCTCCTGCACTTATAGGATATAAACCTATTAAAATTTGGACTAAAGTACTCTTTCCACTTCCTGTTTCTCCTATTATTGCTACCTTTTCACCCTCTTTTATCTCCAAATTTATATTACTCAAAACATTTACAGATTTATCATATGAAAAAAAGACATTTTTCAAAACAATAGAAGCACTTTTCTTATTTTTAAATGGGTCTAATTTTGGTTCATATTGTGGCTCTATATCCAATTTTAATATCTCATTTAATCTTGCTATTGATGATTTTGCATTAAAATATAAATTTGTAAAATTCATTAATTTATCCATAGGCTTCATAATAACCCAAGCATAAGCAAATATAGCTAACATCTCTCCAATAGTAATATTACCTAGAAATACCATTAATATTCCTACAGCTCTAAAGGTATCATGAGAATACATAATAAGCATCTGTGCAAATTTTAAAGACATTTCACTTTTGAGTCCATATAAATAAGCTTTATCTCTAATCTCTTTAGCTTTTTTATCTATCTCTTTTAAAAAATACTCTTCTCTATTTTGCACTCTAATTAGATTATATAGCTCTAAACTTTCAGTAAGAGAATTTTGAAAAATTTCTATGGATTTATTCTCTTGTTTTTTAATTTTGGCAATATTTTTAAATACTCTTAAAAAAAATCCTAAAGCCAAGGGATTGAGAATTAATATTACCAAAGCCAATTGCCAATTTAAATAGAAAATTATAGATGCAACCCCTATAATAGTAAGAGTCTCTACAATAATTTCACCAACTCCACTAGCTATAAATTTATCTATAGTATCAACATCTGTTATAACCTTTGAAGCAACAGAACCAGACCCAAGCATATCATATTCACTCATAGATACTACTTTTAAATGTTCTAGCAATCTTTTTCTAATTTTATAACTTACATCTTTTGCTATTTTTGTAAATAATCGTATATGAATAATATTAAGTAATAAACTTACAGCCCTAAGAGTTATAGTAATAATTAATACAACCAAAATATAATACTGAGGTGAACCAATAGTAATATATTGGTCAATAGTAGAAGTTATCCAACCCTCTTTACCTAAAACTACCTCATCAATAAGTTTAGGTATAAGAAGTGGTACAGGAATGCTTAAAAGTATAGATATAATAGATATAATATTAGCTAATATTAATATCTTTTTATGATGTTTTATCTCATCTAAAATATATTTAATAGTTATCATAATAACTCTGTTGATATTTTATCAATAGTTGCTTTATTCCACAAAACATACTATCTCCTCTTATTTTTTAAATATCTTTCAATTCCATTTGCAATACCTTTTGCTAAAAGTGATTGATAATAATTATCTAATAACTTTTTACCCTCTATAGGGTGTGTGATATATCCTATTTCTATCAAGATAGATGGCATTTGAGCCCCTACTAATACCCAAAAATTAGCTGGTTTTACTCCACCATTTTCTATATCTTTATAGTGTCTATTTAAGCTTAACAACATCTTTTTATCAACATCTAAACCCAATTTATGTGACTCTACAATTTTTTCCCTATTTAATAAAGATAAATAAGCATTTTTAGTATAATAATCTTTGTGTTCAAACATTACACTATTCTCTTTTTCTGCTGCATCTTTTGCTCGTTGAGAAACAGCAGGAGATAAATAATAAATCTCTATACCTTGAAATATTCTTGCTTTTTTTGGAGTTGGTGCTGCATTTGCATGAATTGAAATAAAAATATCAGCCTTTTTTTTATTTGCAAATTCTGTTCTTTTTGGCAATTGCACAAAATAATCACTACTACGAGTCATATAAACCTTATAACCCATATTATTTAACTTTACTCTTAACTTCTTAGCTATAGATAAAACTATCTTTTTTTCAATAATTGAACCATAACTAGCACCATTATCCTTTCCCCCATGTCCTGCATCAATAACAACTATACATTTTCTTTTATTTTCAATATTTGATATAGTCTTACCAGCTATTGATGCCTCTTTTCCATAAGTTAGAGGTATTACCAACATTTTACCTTTATAGGCATGTCTATTGAGTGCTTTTTGAGTTGATTTAATTACAACACGAACTCTATTAGGACTGTTTTGAGCTATTTTAAATGACTCTATAGTCTTATATGTATGATGTGATATACCCTTACCTTTTGGTAAAGTAGCACCATATATATCATAGACATATTTAGTTGTTCTATTATCTGATGGCAATGAAAAATATTTGACTTTTTCTATATCAGAAGAGAAGTAGAGTCTAAGCTCACCTTCTCTTATTTTGCTCTTTACAAAATAATTTCCTGCAAATACCCTATTTGAAATAAATAGTATAAAAAATATTAATATAATCTTTCTATTTAAAATATTACTCTCCATTCATAAGCTTATTTATAAGCTCTTTTACTGTTATTATCTCATTAAGTCTATAACCATTAGTACCTGTAAAAAACAATCCACTCTCTACTATTCCATCATAAGCATCAGTTAATCTATCAGCAATACAGTAACCAACAGCTTTTGCTTCAACTCCACGATTACATGGTGTAACACAGTTTGAGATACACGCAACCTTTGGTGCTGTTCCTGCTTCTATATCTCTTTGTAATTGAGTTTTTACTCCTCTAGCAGGATAACCAACTGGTGATTTAAATAACTTTATATCATCTTCTTTAGCATCAAGTATAACTTGTTTGAACTTATCACTTGCATCACACTCAATTGTACCAATAAATCGTGTACCCATTTGTGCACCACTAGCACCAAGTTCCATCATTTTGATAATATCATCTCTATCCCATATACCACCAGCAGCAATTACAGGTATATTTCCCCAGTTTTTAGCCTCTTCTACAACAGGAGGTAAGATATTTTCTAACTTATTTTCCTCTTTAAAACACTCTTCATATTTAAAACCTTGATGTCCACCACTAAGAGGTCCTTCTACTATAACAGCATCTGGTAATCTATTATGTGCTTTTTTCCATCTTTTACACAAAATTTTAAGTGCTTTTGCAGTAGAAACAATAGGAACTAATGCAACATCTGGATAATCTTTTGCCGCTTCAGGCATACTAAGAGGTAAACCAGCTCCTGTAATAATAATATCAGCCCCAGCCCTACAAGCATCTTCAACAACACGATTATATTCACTCTGAGCATATAATATATTTACTGCTAATGGTTTATCTCCACATATAGCCCTAGCATTATCAAATATTTTTTGCAAAGCTTTATATGAATAAAAATTAATAGCCTCTAATGGTCTTTTATCTTTTCCTACTACCTTATCAGCATACTCTCTATTTTTATATACTCCTGTACCAACAGAAGAGATAACACCTAATCCCCCCTCCAAACTAACATTTCCTGCTAACTGGTCCCATGAAATTCCTATCCCCATACCACCTTGGATAATAGGCTTTTCAATAATATATTTTCCTATTTTTAAAGATTTAAATGACACTACTTTACCTTTACTTTTGCAAATTTTCTTTTACCTACTTGTAAAATATACTCACCAGCTGTTAAATTTAACTTTTCATTAGAGATTTTCTCTTGGTTTATTCTAACTGCACCCTGCTTTATATCTCTTCTAGCTTGAGAAGTTGAGGGTTCTAGTTTTGCATCTAATAGTGCTTTACATATCCAGATACCATCTTCAAACTCAAACTCTGCCATATCAGTAGGTAGCTTGTTCGATTTAAAAACATTATCAAACTCACTCTTTGCCATAGTAGCAGACTCTTTATTATAAAATCTAGCAGTTATCTCCAAAGCCAAATTTTCTTTTGCTATTTTTGGATGAAGTGAGCCATTTGCTACATCTTCTTTTATTTTTTTAATCTCATCTAAAGATTTATCACTAAGTATCTCATAATATCTCCACATTAGCTCATCCGAGACTGATAAAATCTTAGCATATATATCTTTGGCTGGTTCGGTTATACCTATATAGTTACCCAATGATTTACTCATCTTCTGCACACCATCAAGCCCCTCTAATATTGGCATCATCATTACAGATTGCTCTTTTCCTATGCCATAAGCTCTTTGGAGATGTCTTCCCATAAGTAGATTAAACTTTTGGTCTGTTCCACCTAGTTCTATATCACTCTTTAGCTCTACACTATCATAACCTTGAAGTAGTGGATACAAAAACTCCGAAATTGAGATACTCTGTCCACTTTTATATCGCTTTTCAAAGTCATCTCTCTCTAACATTCTAGCTACATTAAATAGTGTAGTCAAAGCCACTAACCCACTAGCACCTAGTTCATTGAGCCATTTGGAGTTAAATACAACCTCTGTTTTTGATTTATCCAATATCTTAAATACTTGGTCTTGATAGGTCTGTGCATTTGCCATAATAGTATCTCTATCAAGCACTTTTCTAGTCTCACTTTTGCCTGTTGGGTCTCCAATAGTAGCTGTAAAGTCACCAATAAGTAACTGAACAATCCCTCCATGTTTTTGAAAAACTTTTAGCTTTTGAAGCAGTACAGTATGACCTAAATGCAAATCAGCTCCTGTTGGGTCAAATCCAGCTTTTACTTTATATGTAGTACCATCTTTATAAAACTTGGTTACAAGCTCCTCTATTTTTTCCATACCAATAGCTTCTGCTACACCTCTATTTATCTCATCTAATGCTAACTCTATCTCTTCTTTTTTTGACATATTTACCTCTATTTTGTATAAGCATCATTTAGACTAATCATATCAACTAGTTTAAATTTCTTACTTAACTTCTCTTTTAATTTTTTATTATTTTGTTCTTTGGTTTCAACCTCTATTTTACAAAACTCTGCACTCTCACTATTTGTAATACCCAACTCTATACTCAAAATATTCAAATCCAATAGTGCTAATTTATGCAATAATTCTGCTAATACACCTTTTTTGTTTTGTAAACTAATAATAAGCTGATAACGATAAGATTTTTCATTGACCCAAGATACAAATACCATAGGTTCATGATTTTTCATCTTTTTAAAAGCCTCTTTACAAAGCTTGTGATGTATTACTACTTTTTCATCTTGATAAAATGCTACAATCTCATCTCCAATCTTTGGATGACAACAGTAATCAAACTCTACACTTTGAATATATTTATTACTAATAAGTTTAAAATGTTCTATAACAAACTCTTTTGGATATACAAAATTTTCATTAACATCATTATAGTTATTAATAAAACAACTTAGAACATCTCGATATATCTGTTTATTTGTAGTTAGTTTAAATGCTGTATCTTTTAGT
>Ga0256828_1002716_pt1 | contig 10394 bp, 7 predicted proteins | sample CV88metaG_FD_185993 | JGI IMG/M metagenome (GOLD analysis project Ga0256828, IMG submission 185993) | Hydrothermal vent microbial communities from East Pacific Rise, Pacific Ocean - CV88 | ecosystem: Environmental > Aquatic > Marine > Hydrothermal vents | place: Pacific Ocean: East Pacific Rise... | reverse complement strand
ATGAGTTTTTGCAAAATCTTATAAATTATCTAAAAGAAAATAACTCTTCAAAGTATTATAAAGATAACTTTTTTCATCTTTTCAATTCACTTATTTGGTTTGATATATTTCATCATCAAATAAGCTTTGAAGATATGCAAGATAAAAACTATAAATCTATATCAACCACTACAAAAATATCACAGCAAAATAGTGAAGCTATAGATGAGTTATTTAAGCTATTTGATACAAAAGAAAACAAACACCTTTTTGAGATACGATATGCTTATGAGTTAGCTTTTATCAAAGAAGATTATACCAAGGTATTAGAATATAAAGATTTGTATGAAAACTACATACACGAACTTTTTTTAGATATATGTTTAAATATAGACAAAGATGAGTATATACAAAAGTTTATTGAGTATAAGGATGAGTGGGAGAATGGGCTAAATGACTTAAGTAAAGATTTTTTTATTGAAATTATTAAAAAACAAGATACTTTAATTGATAGTTTTTATAATATATATAAAATAATTAATATAAAGTATAAAAAAGAATTATATCACAAATTTACATCTAATATAAAATTAATTATTTTTAACAATACTAAGGACAAGCATTTTCAATTAAATATATTAGATAGTTTAATAGTATATAATCCTTTAAAAGTTCTTGAATTATTAAATGAACTTAAATATATTAAACTACCTTTATATAAAATTAAATCAGATAAAATATTGAAAAATATTTCTATTAATTTAATACAAATTGATATTAATAAATCATTTGAAATTATTAATATGTATAGTGATATAAAAAATAATGACAATACTATATTAAAAAATTTATATATGGAAAATTATTATAAAGAATTACTAAACAATATTATTAGTAAATATGGGATAAAGTCTATAGATATAGTTAAAACTATTAATGATAAATTTCATAAATTTAATTTTTATGAATATTTACTTGTTAAACTATATATGCATAATAAAAAAAAGATAATAAATTTAATAAAAGAATATAATAATAAAGATAATATAATTCTGGGTCTTTGTAGTGAATTATCAAAGGACAAGCCCAAAGAAGCTATTACATTTGCAAAACAACTAGATCAAAAGTTATATAATATGAATATTTATTCATTATTACTATTAAATATAAGTTATTCGGATATTAATTTAACTATAAGGAATATTAGTAATTTTGAAGAACCTAATCAAAAAATAAATATTTTATTATTTCTTATTAAGCATAATTATAATGATTTGTTTTTAGAAGAAATATTATTAATTCTAGATAATGATAAATATTTAAATTTGGTTGAAATCATAAAGAAACATAATATTGAAAAAGCAATACAATTACTTTATCAATACAATAATAAAGATACATTATATATCAAAACATGGAATAATCTTTTAGAATATATATCATATACAAATTTTAATTATGCAAAAAAATTAGCATTTGACTTTGATAAAGATTCAAATAATAAATATAATTTATTATCTACTTTATTAATAAAAAATTCTAATTATAATATATCTGAAGTTTTAGATACCGTTTTAGAATATCAAAAAGAAGGCTTATTAAAATATAATATATTAGATGAAATTAGTTATATTCTTCAGACTCAAAATATAGATATACTACTATTATTAGATAAATTAAATAAAATAAAATTTTTCAATAAAGATAAATTATTTTTAAAACTATTAGCAGTAGAACAATCAAATGCAACTTTACAAAAATTAAATGTATATAATCATATTGATAAAAAAAATAAAATATTATCAAATATAGTTAATATAATAATTCAAAATGACATAAAACTTGCAATTAATATTATAGATAGTAGTAATATCAGTCCTAATGTATTATTGTCTAATATAAAAAGGATAATACATTTCAGTAAAGATAAAGCAAATGAATATGCAATGAACTCAAATGATATGTTTAAATATGCCATTTTGATAAATATTGCAAAAGAAACAAAAGATATTGATAATTTAAATAATATTATTCATAAAGTTAATGAACTAACTGATAAAGAATTAAAAATACAAATTATTTCATATATCATAACACTTATTAGTATTAATTTTCATGATTTAGCCTTAAAACTATATAATAATATGGAAGATGATTTATTAGGTACATATAAAAGAAAATCAAAAGAGGCTATTGATAATCCCAAGGAACAAGTTTCTAAAAATATAATATATAAAGAACATCAATTATTAAATAATAATTATTTTTTAAATAAAATTAATATACATAATTATAGTACAATTGACTCAATAGATATTATATTTAAATATTCAATTCCATCTATTTTACAATACTACAATATAAATATCGAAAATAAAGAACAATCAAAAATAACTGAACTTTTAAATAATCTATCATCCAAACTTAAAAAAATTGATGATAAAAAAGAGAAGCGAAAATATTTCAATAAAATCAAAGAGCAGGTTTTAGATGATGAAAAATTGCTCAATGAATTTATTGAGGTTTATGGTGAAAAATTTGATATAGAAGATGAAGATAGTTTTGATGATGAGTTTAGTTTGAAAAGTTTTGAGGAGATAAAAATATGATTTTAAAAAATAATGAAGATGCTAGGCTACAATTAATAATATTAGAAGATGATTTAGAATATTCATGTACATTAACAAGTAATGATGTTATTGCACTGATGGGTCTTCCGTATAAAATAACAAGTTCTGGTACACCTGGTAAACGATCTTATCGAATATTGCCAGATTCAAAAATTGGAGTATATAGATTAGGAGATAATTTAGATTTTTCATTTGATGAAAATAAAAAAGAAATTCTTACTATAACAAATTTTAAATGGTTTTCAAAAGAACTTTCAGATATTTTTAAAAGTTTAAAAAAAGGAGAAGATAGACAAATAACAATAGGAAAACAATCTCAAAATGAAACCAACACAACAAAATCAAATATTTAATAATGTAAAAACTTTAATAGAACAAACCAAACAAATATCTTAATGATAGAATACAAGAACTTTAAAAGATATAAGTTATTAGATAAAAATTATATAAAATAGCTTTTATACTAAATACTACTTTGCTATAAAAGTTATTTTATAGTATAATTTCTAAAAGGAGTTTATATGAAACCTATACTAAAAAAACTATCAAAAGCTTGGCTATCTAAAAAGGTATCAAGTTTTTATAGAGATTTGTACTATGATATTGATTGGAATACTAAAATCATAGGTATAAAAGGTGCAAGAGGTAGTGGTAAAACTACTATTTTACACCAATATGCAAAAAATTCAAAACTAAAACCTAGTCAAATACTATATATAAGTTGTGATTCTCCAGTGATGGCTGGTGTTGATTTGTTTGAACTTGCTACAATATTTGAGCAGTATGGTGGAAAACTAATCTTAATAGATGAGATACACAAATCAAAAGATTTTAGTACTCATATCAAGTCTATGTATGATTTCTTGGATTTACAAGTAGTATTTACAGGTTCGTCTGCCATTATACTAAATCATGAAAGTGGTGATTTATCAAGAAGAGCTACTATTCACTATCTTTCTTCTATGTCCTTAAAAGAGTTTATATCTTTAAATCACAACATTCATCTAAAATCATATACATTAGAAGATATACTGCAAAATCACGAAGATATAAGCTATGAGATACTAGAACAAATAAAACCATTAGAACAATATGATTTATATTTGCAGTATGGGGCTTATCCATTTTTCAAAGAGTCTATTGTGGATTATCCTACAAGATTGCTTGATGTTATAAATGTAACTATCGAATCTGATTTATCTGCTATATTTAATATAGATGCATCTAAACAAACAGTACTAAAAAGAGTACTAAATATGCTATGCAATACAAGCCCATATGAGATAAGTAAATCAAAATTAAGTCAAGATACAAATATAGCATGGGCTACACTATCAAAGTACCTTACATATATGAAGCAAGGCGATTTGATACATCTAGTACAAGCCCCTACAAATCACAAAAAGTTGAATAAAGCAAATAAAATGTTATTAAATAATCCAAATTTATTCAATGTCTTATGTTGCGAACCTAATATTGGAAGTGTAAGGGAAAGCTATTTTATATCTCAACTAAATCATAAGCATACTATACACTACTATGATGAAGGTGATTTTATTATAAATGATAAATATATATTTGAAATTGGTGGAGCTAGTAAAGGTGATAAACAAATCAAAAATATTAAAAATAGTTTTGTAGTAAGAGATGATATAGAAACAGGATATAACAATATTATCCCTCTATGGCTTTTTGGATTTATAAAATAATGAAAAATAAAATTATAATATATGGCGATTTGCATGGGTGTTTAGATGAATTTAAACTATTAAGAGCAAAAGTAAATCCAACACAAGATGACAAAGAGATTATCATAGGCGATATACTAGATCGTGGTATATATTCAAATGAGCTATTAAAATATGTAAGAGAAAACAATATATCATCAATACTGGGAAACCATGAATATAAATATCTAAGATACAAAAAGCATTTTGATATTTATAACAAAACAAAAAAAGAAATACCTATAAAACTTGATGATGAACAAAAAAAAATCTTTGATAACTTATCAAGTGAAGATTTTGATTATCTTGAAAGTTTACCATTTTTTATAAAAATAAATAATCTTACATTACTTCATGCAGGTATTACAAACAATATAAATCTTGAAACTGCAAAGAAAAAGGATTTAGAAAAAATACTTTGGATAAGAACACTCAATGAAAATCAAAAGATATTATCATTGTATGATGATAATACTACATCAAAACTTTGGAGTGAATATTATGATGGAAATCAAGGTACTATAATATATGGACATAATGTATTTGATAAAATTAAAATAGATAAATACTCAATAGGTATAGATACAGGATGTGTATATGGAAATAAACTTACTGCTTTGATTATTTCTAATACTATAAATCCAATGCAAAACTATAAAATAATAGAGCAAAAAGCAAATAAAGTTTATTCTATAAATAGATATTAAAATGCTTGGTAAATTTGAATTACTGCTAATACAACACCTATAATACCTATAAATAAGTTTCTTTTTTCATCAGAAGTGGCTTTTTTATCTTGTATTATAGTTTCTAATTCATTGCTTAATTTATCTGAAATAGTTTGTATTTCATTAAGCATATTTTTTATTTCAAAGTTATTTCTATAAAATTTATATAAATTATTTCGTATAGAGTTATTTGATATTTTTGTAAAATCTCCATTTGCAATAAAATGTAATATTTCAGATTTTATTTCTCTTATATTTTTCAAATCTTTATCTGCATCTTCTTCTAAAAATGCTTTTATTATTAGTTGTTCAATTTTACAAGTTTGATATAAAGTTATAAGATATGTTAAAAAATGATTATTTTGATACTTATTAAAAAATTCATTATTTATAAAATTGTTGTTGCTATTTTCTTTTCTTATACCTATATGTGCTACAACATTTTCATTTGCAAATGTATGAATATTTGATACTTGTTGTATATAGCTTATATCTGTTTGATTTATACTTATTGTATCTAATGTATTACGATATTGAAGTAGTGGCTCAATAAAAGACTGAGTGTTATTGTCTTTTTCATTTGTATTTGCTACTAATAAATTATATGTATATAGATTTGAACGACTGAAAATATTTGCTGTATTATTTGTATATGGAGCTACTAAACTGTCTATAAACTCATAATAATATTTATATTCATTTTTAGTTGATGTAATAATATTTTGTTTTGATCTTTTTTCTATCATTGATAGTTTTTGATGATAATATAAAAAGTCTTCGTTTGATAAATTTTCTGGTATATCATATCGCACAGCTAATATAGCAATACTTTTTTCAAAAAAATAGATACATGTATCAGATAGAGATATTGTATCTATAATCTTTTTATCTTTTATAAAATCTATACTAGTAATTTTATCATTAGCATACACCATTGGAAATATTATATTTGATGGTTTATTTTCTTCAAAATGATAAGTACCAAAAAAGTTTTTTGTATATGGTAAAAAGTCTTTTAAAGTTTCATTTTTTAGTTTTACTATCTTTTTTGTATCTATACGAAGTACTTTATCTTTATCATATTCAAAAGGATAAAGTATAGTAATACTTGAGTTTGATATGGTTGTTAAATTTATGTTTTTTATGTTCATAATATTATCCAAATATCCCAGCAACCAAGGCAAATAACTCAGAAGCAACAATAACCATTTCTCCACTTTCTTTTAGATTTGACATTTTAGGTTTTAATTTAGCAAGAGATAATTTTTTATTTGATTTTTTATCACTACTAATACTGTTATCTATTATCTCAATCGTCTGATTTTCTTGATGTGTTTTAATAATATTTAATATATTATTTAATTCACTATTTTTTGATAATTTTTCCTTACTTTCAATAGAAATATATAAGTTTTCTAATGCTCTTGTAAAAAGAACATATATTTTTCTATACATTATATCTTTATCATATTTTGATGTTGTTAATAAAAACTGATCAAAATTATGTAAAATTACATTTTTTGCTTCAAGACCTTTTATAGACTGAAAAGTCATAGCTTTTATAATATGCTCTTTATCTATAGACTTTATATATTCATTTAAAGACTCAACACTTACACTATTTTCAAATTTTGATTTTTTATATTGTGTTAATATAACTGTTTCATCATCTATGCTATTGATTAATGCTTTTAATTTAGCAAAAGAGTCCCATTGACCTATAGTTATAGATCCATCTTCAAGAATGAAGTTTATATCTTCTAAAAAACCATCTTTTAAATAAAATGATTTTTTATAATATGAGTTTATTTTAGTATCACAGGACAATATATCAAAAGCACATTTTGCAATATTTGATGGAGTTCTATATACATTTTTTAGATTTTTTACTCTTCCAGACATATTTATCTTTTCAAAATCAGGGTGATGAAATACTTCAGCTATACTATCCATAGAATATCTATAAAATTTTTGGGCTTCATCTATAAAAAATATACAGTCCTCTATCTCTTCATAAATTACTCTCATAATATTTGGTGGCATATCTTGTGTTTCATCACATAAAAAATAATCAATTGGATGTGTTCTTAAATGAGTTGTAAACTTTTCTTTAAACTCTTTTGTTCCTTGTGCTGATTTTATGATCTTAAATTGTTCTTCAAATGATGTTTTATCATTAACACCAAGCTTTTTAAAATCAAATTTTATTCTATACAATAATGAAAACAATGAATAAGAAGCTATATTTTTCTTATATTTTGGATCAAAACTATCTGCTAAAGTTTCTGCTAATTTTTTATTGAAACATAAAAGTAAAAACTTATCTTTTGGATCTGCATCTAATTTATTTTGAATAAAATTTGTTAGTATGATAGTTTTACCAGTTCCAGCAACTCCTCTTATAACTCTAAAGCCTTCTGTATAACCATTTAATATACTTAGTTGTTTATGATCAAAAAATAGTATCTCATCTTTTGTAATAATTGGTACTATTTTATTTTGAGCTTCTTTTATACTTTTTTTATCCATAAGATATGATGATATTGTCATAAACTCTTTTTTATTTGGTATGATAGTACTTGATGATTGAAAAAAATCTTGAAAAAGATCTTTATTTTCTATGTCGTCTTTAAAAAATGTATTTGATTTATAGTTTTCATAATAGTGATTTGTTTCAAAAAATACTTTTGCTTCTGAACTACTAATCGAAGGAAATACAACTCTTGATTCTATATTTATAGGTGTTTTTCCCATCTTTTCATTTAAGAAACTAAGCAAAAGATTTTTGTAGTCATTTACTTGATCAAATGGATTATTTTGTTTACTCAAATTATCTAGTGATTCCCAATTTTTTACCTCTATTACATACAATCCTAATGTAGGATGTATTAATAGCAAATCTATTTCAACAGTTTTTGTTAAGTCTGGTATTTTAACCTTTTGTAATAAAAAGAAATTATCTTCATTTTCACCATTTCTTAGTAGTTGAGTAATTGAAGATAATACTTCATTTTCCCCTTTATTACCTTTTGCTATTTTTGAAAAAAAGTTTAAAATAGAACTCATGTATATCCTTGATAGATGTAATATAGTTATATTCTATCATAAATTTTATTAAACTGAATATTACGAATCAATGTATTCGATTACTTATATTAAACTTTCATTATAAAGAAAAAAGGACTTATAATTAGAATGGAAAATAAAGAACTTAAAAACTATTTGTATTATATAAATAATACAAGTCAAAAAGATATAGTCAAACATATTAAAACTTATATAAACAACGATAATGAAATGATATCCTTTTTAGCAAGGAGAATTACAAATATAAACTCTATTGATAAACAAATATTATTTTATATATTAATTTTAAAAAATAATAATTATAATGAAATAATAACAACAGCAACTACTTCAAAAAAAGCATTAAAATTAGTTATTAAACTATCTTTAGAAGAAAAATTATTTACAATTTATAATGATGCATATAATCTATTAATAGAGATTAATAAATTTTTAGATAAAGCTTCTAATAACTATATTTTTGTATCTCAAATAAAGATTATTAATGATAAAAAAATTATACATAAGCTTTCAGAACAAACATCATTTTTAATTGCTAATTTAAAAAAAGAATCTAACAAAAATAAAGGTAACTAGACTATGAATATGGGATTTTTAAACACTAATATAGAATCAAAACAACCATTAGTACCAACTAATTTTACAAATGCTATATGTTATGGACAAACAGGTAGTGGAAAAACCACTGGATTTATGCTACCAAATATAGAAAATAGAATTAAATTAAATCATGGTATTTTAATATATGATTTTAAAGGTAATTTTCATGAACAAATAAAATATATTGCAAAAAAATATAATAAATTATCAAATATACATGAAATAGGTAAACCATGGGGAGAAAAAATTAATATACTTAATCACTCTACATCAAGAACATTACAAAGTATGTTTAACTCTGTATCTGGAAATAATATTACTGATAATGATTATTGGAATAATAGTGCTTATAATCTTTTTCAGAATTTATATTTTTCACTAAAAGGAATAAAGGATATTACAGATACAATTTCTACTATTAATAATAAAATAATTAAACTAGATACTAAAGAAAGTTTACAAAACTATTATCCAAATATTAAAAATATTTCAAAGATTATAAAATCACCTGAAGCATTAAAAAAATTTATTAAGGAACTAAATCAAAAAATAGCATTTTTTACTACTATTATAAAAACTAATTTAATAGAATATTCTAAAACTTATAAACAAAAACAAACTATTATGAAATTTTTAACTTTATTATCTAAGCTAGAAGAGATTAGTGATAATTTACAAGGATATAAAAACCTTTCAAACTCTACTGATAATTCAAATTCAGGTAATAATGCAGTATTACAAGTATTAAATAATACTATTATATCTATAGCACATAAAGAGTGTTTTAATCAAGATCAATTTGATATAGTTAATAATTTACTTGCTGGAAAAATTATTATTATTGATGTAAGTAGTTTTAATACAGAAATGCTAAACTTTTTAAATCTATCAATTTATACAAGACTTATTAGACAAACATCATTATCAACTAAAAAAAATAAAATAACTATTTTTATAGATGAAGCACAAAAAGTAATAAATCATAATAGTATGCCAGATGTAGATATTTGCAGAGAAAATAAATTTGAATTTATACTTTCAACACAAGATAAAATACTATTAAACAAACAAATAGATTCATTAAATATGGAAATACTATTAAAAAATATTACCTATCAATTTTCTTTTAAAACAACAACACCTCAAAATTCATCAATAGATACTTCTAAACTAGATAATTTTCAATATGTAGAAATATTAAATAATAAAAAATATACAACAAATCCTATATTTATAGAAAAAAATGATTTATTTGATGTTGAATATGAATATCAAAAAAATATTAATGCAAAAAAACTTATTAATATTTCAACTAAAAAGAAATTTATATTAAAATATTACGCTGAAATTTATGAAGATTATAAAGCTCTTATTTTTTATAAAACAACAAAAACTTACGAAATTGTAGATATATATTTTGATACTAAACTATTAGATGAAATTAAAAATGAAATAGACTCAAATAATATTGATATTGATATAACTTCAATTAAAAAATTTATGGAACTATCCTTAAAATAATTAGTTTAAAATATGCCCTACATTTTTTATAAAATAAACTTCTGCAAATTGTCTAAAAAATTCTAGGGCATTAGAGCTATTTATTATCTTATCATCACTTCCTAAATATACTTCTATTTTTA
>Ga0256828_1002715_pt1 | contig 10397 bp, 11 predicted proteins | sample CV88metaG_FD_185993 | JGI IMG/M metagenome (GOLD analysis project Ga0256828, IMG submission 185993) | Hydrothermal vent microbial communities from East Pacific Rise, Pacific Ocean - CV88 | ecosystem: Environmental > Aquatic > Marine > Hydrothermal vents | place: Pacific Ocean: East Pacific Rise... | reverse complement strand
AGTATCTTCATCAAAATACTTTTCTACCCTTTTTAATACATTTGGAGCTGGTTTATAAGTGGTTTTACAATGAGGACAAATTCTTCTAATAAGTCTTTGAGCTACAACTCCTATTAAAGAATCTGCTACCAAAAAACTTTCTGCTCCCATTTGAACCATTCTCGTAACAGAACTTACCGCATCGTTGGTGTGTAGTGTCGCCAAAACTAAGTGCCCTGTTAATGAAGCTTGGATTGCTGCATTTAGGGTTTCATTATCTCTAACCTCCCCAATCATCACAATGTCTGGGTCTTGTCTTAGGATTGTTCTTAAAGCTTCTGCAAAACCATAACCAATTTTTGGATTTGCTTGGATTTGTTGAACAAGAGGGATTTGGTATTCTACGGGGTCTTCAACGGTGATAACTTTATTTTCTAAACTTTTAATATCATTTAAAGCAGCATATAAAGTTGTTGTTTTCCCAGACCCAGTAGGACCTGTTACAAAAACTATCCCAAAAGGAGAAGTAATAAGCTTTTGGAATTTTTCTAAGTTTTCTTCATTCATACCAAGTTCTTCAACTTTTAATAAGATTTTTTGTTGGTCAAGTATCCTCATAACTATACTTTCACCAAGTAGAGTAGGGGTAGTTGAAACCCTAAAATCGTATAAATTTCCTTCAACTTTCATACTAAATCTACCATCTTGTGATTTTCTTTTTTCTGAAATATCAAGATTTGATAGCAATTTTATTTTAGATATAAAAGCTCCGTAAATTTCGTTTGTAAAAGAAAAAATCTCTCTTAAAACCCCATCAACCCTAATTCTAATTGAAAAGTTATATTGAGATGGTTCTACATGGATATCACTTCCCCCTTGTGTGATAGCAGTTTTAAATACAAGTTTTGTTAGTTGGTCAATAGCGGTATTTTCTGCTTCTATTGTCCCCATTCCACCAGCAAGTTCCTCTTTTACTCTATTTACCAGAACCTTTGTCATTTTATCTTTTTCAAGTCTGGCGATGATATTTAAAATATCTTGTGATAAAGCGATAAAAACTTGAACCGGTTTTCTTAAAATCATTCTTTCTATAATTTCAAGAGAATCATAATCAAGTGGGTCAGCTGTGGCTACATAAATATAGTTTTCGGTTTCTTTAAAAGGGATTGCTTTTGATTGTTTGATAAGATTGATTGGAAAACTATCCATTAAATTATAATCGATATCTTCTCCGTATAAATCTACAAATTCTATCCCTAATTGTTTTGCTAATACCAAAGCCATTTGCTTTTCTGATATGTAACCCTCTTCGATTAAAATTTCCCCAATTTTTTTGAATTCCCCTTTTTCTTTGAACTCTTTTTGTTTTGAAAGGGCTTGCATTAGTTGTTCGTGAGTGATTAAGCCCTCTTCTACAAGTAAATCCCCAATCCTAATTTTAGCTTTTATCATATTTAACTCCTTTATCTATACCAGTGCGATTCTACAAAATTTCCATTTTTATAAACATCTATAAAAACTTTTTGTTCATCATTTTTATAAACTTTATAAGTGGTATCGTTTTGATTTATTATTATCATATTATTTTGTTTGGTAAAATTTTTATTTATTAAATTTGTCATTACAAAAGAGATAGGGTGGTCAATAAGAGGCAAACGATAATAACTTAAATCTAAATTATCTAACATATAAGATATTAAAAGTTTTTTTTCAAAAAACAACAAAGAAAAATATATCGCATTATCGCGAGATTTTTTTGTATATTTTAATTGATTTATAATAGGGGGTAGATATATAAAATAATCCCTTTTTACACAAGCAAACCCTACAAGAGAAAGGATATCTTCGTTATTTTTAATTTGATTAAAATGGTTATGACCATATACACAAATTTTTGTAAAGTTTTTATTGTCATACTCTTTTTTGTAATCAAAAGAGAATAAAAGTAGCGGCAAAATTAAAAGTAGTTTTTTCATTGTTCCAACCTTTGTAATAGATATTTTAATTTAATTGAATTATGATTTTTTAGATAATTTTTTATTCTTTTTATAGCTTCATTTTTTTTGTTTAGTTTTACCAAATTTAAAGCAAATAAATTTTGTAAATCTTCATCGTTATTATCTATTTGTGCTGCTAATTTACACCATTTTAAAGAGTTTTGGTAATCTCCATTTGTGTAATAAATTTTAGATAGTTTCATCGCTTTTGGAAAAGTTAGTTCTTCACTTACTAATCCAGATGAATACACTTTTTTTGTAGAATTTTGAATAGTTTTTTGTTTAGAAACTTTTTTTGGAGTAGGTGAAAGATTGTTAAAATCTATTTTTAAAGTTAATACAGGGATTGTTGAGATATTAAACTCTTTTTTTGGAGTAGTTTTTTGGATTGGTTTGATTATTTTTGTTTTTTGTGGAATTATAGTTTGTTTTGATATATTTTTTTCTGTAACTTGTTTTTCTTTACTTGTTTTGATAGGTTTTATTGTTATAGTTTTAGATAAATTTTTTTCTAGTTTTTGTTTAGGTTTTGGTTTTTCTATTACCAAAGCAGGTTTTGGTTTTGATATATTTTTTTCTTTTTGTTGTGTTTTTTGAGGTTTGTGTTGGGTTTTATCTATTTTTTGGATATGATGATGAGATTTTGTTGTTGGTTGCGAAGAGTTGATTACAAAATAACTAATAACAGCTATTACAACTATAAAAAATAAAAATATAATAGTTTGTTTTATCAATTTTTTTTGTTGTAGTTTTTTACATCTTTTTTCTAATTCAAAAAAATCAACCATTTTCCAATCCTAAATGTATAGCACTCATTGTTATTAAACAGCTATTTATTTTGTTGTATTTTACCAAGTTATTTTGGTGTGCTATTTCTAATAATTCAAATAATGTTTTTACAAATTTTTTGATATATCTAAAATTTCCCTGTGTATATTGATAAATTCGATTAAACTCTTTTTTTGTAAAAAGGTGATTTGCATTTGATTTTATCAATTTTATATTTAGATATTGAACCATCTCCTCTTTTGAGATAGGTTTTAGTTCTATAATATCGATAGAACGAGATTTAAAATGTTCTTTTTCTAAAATATCTTTTGCCTCTAAAAGGTGCATAGATAACAAAAATCGGTGTTTTTTTGTATCACTTAAAATTCTTATATATTCAATTAAACTAATATCTAGAAGTTGTGCTTCGTCGATTACTATTAGTTTATTTTCTTCAATCGCTTTGTCTATATCTTCTTTTGTGATTAGTCCTTGTAAAAATATAAAATCAATCTCGTTTTTTAAAAAATCGATTAAAAAAGTTTTACCACTCCCAGCAACTCCTATCAAAAATATCAAATTTGATTTTGAATTTAATATCTTTGAATGAGCTGTTTTGAACGAATAAGAATTAAAACAATCTTCTAAATTTATTTTATCTTCAAACTCTTTTATAGTATCTTCATACATCAATTATCCTTATATCCTGCATCTTTTAGAGAGATAGTTTTGTTTAAATCTATAATATGAGGAGTTATAATAAATACTAATTCTTCTCTTTCAGATATTTTTTCTTTTGATGAGAATAGATATTTAATAACTGGTATCTCTTTTAAAATAGGCACTCCGTTTATTACAAAACTTTTTGTATCGGTTATCAATCCACCAAGAATTATAGTATAACCATCTTTTATTCTAATCATTGTATTTAGTTTTTTTTCTATTGTATCTGGTGGTAAATTAGTATTTATTTGATTGTCTGATAAAGAACTAATTGATGGATTTATATTCATCATAATTACATTATCTTCACTAATTTCTGGTGTGATATCAAGTAAAATACCTACAAATTTACTTCCCAATACATCACTTTGAATAAGATTACCATTTTTATCTGTTGTTGCTTGTTTGTATGAATAATTTTTTGTTTGTCCTACGGTTATGATTGCTTTTTGGTTGTTTAGAGTTGTTATTTTTGGATTAGAGATAGAATTTACTTGACCATATTTAGATAAAAAGTTTAAAATTCCATTCATACTAAAAGAGGTAGAGTTTATTATTGTTTGTCCAATGTTGGTGTTTATAGGGATATTTCCATTTACATTTAAACTAAGTTTATCCCAGTTTATACCTGATTGATGATAATTCGATAATTTTACAGAATATATTTTTACATCAATATAAACCTCTTTATGAAGTCTTTTATTTAAATCATTGATATATTTTTGAATTCTTTCTAATTGTTCTTTTGTTCCTGTAATTGTAACAAGCCCACTTGCCTTGTCGATTATTGGGTCTGGGTTTGTAAAATAGTTGTTTGCTTGTGCTGTTAGGATTGCTTTGATATTTTTGCTAAATTGGTCCCAAAAATCAAAGTTAAAAGTTGAAGATAATACATTTGTTCCAGAAGTGTTATCACTTGTAGAAGCACTAAAACTTGAACTTCCACTAATTACATTATTTACATAATCAATTTTGAAGTTTTTTGTTTTGATATAAGATATACTTAAAGTATTGTTTGTTAAATCATAAAAGAAGCCATTATCATTTAAAATATGATTAAGAAATTCTCTTAAAGTTAGATTTTTTAACTTTACATATTTTAACTCTTTTTTAAGTTGTTCTTTTGCTATGTTGTCTTTTATTAAGATATTTAGATTACAAGTATCTGAAATATCTGTAATTAAATTTTGTAAAACAATTACATTCTCACCTTCTGTTGATAAAGAAAATAACTTGTTGTTACAAGTATGACCAAACAAAAAATTAGATATAAAAAACAAAAATATAAAAATTTTTTTCATTGTTTTACCCTTATTAAAGTTTTTCTCTTGATTTGAATCAATGAATTTTTCGATTTTAGATAAACTTTTTGGTTTTTTATAATTATAATATATTTATCCAATTTATCGTTATTTTTATACCATTTATTGTTAATTCTTGCTTTATTTTGAAAAATAACTTCTAAATTGTAACTTGTATTGACTTTGGTTGTTTTGGTTGTTTTTATTTTTGTTTTTGTAACAATATTGTTATTTGTTTTTTTTACAAAAGGGTTGTAGATGGTTTGAACCTCTTTATATTGAAAATTTATTTTATTTAGTGAATCCATCATTCTTAATATATCTTTTGTATCGTTAGAGTATAGATACATTAAAGCACCCATTAAAATAATTAACTTTTTCATTTTGTACCTACTATTTTGAGATTTAACACAAATTTTTGTTTTTTTTGTGTTGATGAATTTTTGTTAAATTTTAGGTTTGCTCTTAATCTATAAAAATCTAACATTTTTCTCTCTTTTTTATCTTTTATGATTTTTATTATATTTCTAATTACCGAATAATCTCCCACAAAAGAGATATCTAAATTGTTTGAATTATCTTTATCTATCGAAATAGATAAATCTGTATCTGTTTGTTTGCTTAGATGTTTGAAAAAATTTATATCTTTATCTGAGTATTTTTTTAATATAAAAGAAACACTACTATTCTCTTTTTGTTTTTTTTCTATAAAAGGGGTTAATATATCATTTGTTGTTTTAGATGAGTTTTGATTTTGAGAAATAGTTATATTTTTTATATGTATCAAAGCTTCTAAATTTTCGATATATTGAATATATTGAATAATTTTTAAATACTCTCCTAAACCTTCTATATGGATTTCTATTGTTTGGTCAAAAGGGGGAGTTTTTTTATTCCAATCTATCTGAAAAGAGGAATTTAAATTTAGTTGTTTTGATTTGTTTAATAGTTTTGTAATTAGTTTATAGCTTTTGTTATGCGAAAGCTTTAAAAGGTCTATGGTATCAAAAGAGTATTTTATATATCTAAAATCATCTTTTAAATCATCTAATTCTGCTCTTTTTGGTTTTACTAATTTTTTTGATTTTTTGATTTTTCTAATCTCATTTGAAACATTTAATAACTCTTTTTTCTTTTTTGTAATAGTTTTTGTTAGTTTTTTATTCTCTTTTTCCATTGATGGATATACAAAATTGTAATACAATACAAATATGGTGATAGGAATTGATAAAAAAATATAAATAAGTTCTTTTTGTTGTATAGATTCTAAATACTCTTCAAGTTTATTCATTTTTCGAACCTTATTAAACTTACATAATAATTGTTTGAGATAGTTGAAATTTTATCTGTTTTTACATTTTTGTAATGGTGTGATAATAAATCGTCCATAAACACCCCTATAAATTTTCTGTTTTCAAATTTTGTATAAACACCTACATTAAAAGTATTATTGTTATCTTTTGAAATTAAAAAAGTTTTTAATTTATCTTTTTGTAAAAGTTTTGATAACAAAATTAAATCTTTATTTGTTTTTGGAAGTTCTGTTATTTGTAAAGATTTTTCTAATATATTTTTAATCACTATTATCTGTTTGTTGATGTTATCTATCTCTTTTATATAAAAATTATATTCATCTAAAATAGCTTTATTGATAAGTGATAATTTGGTTAGTTTTCTTTGTTTTATTTTAATTTGTTTATCTATTTTTGTAATTTGTTGAGATAATTGTTGATTTTGATAATATCTATATCCATAATCCCCTCCAAAAATCGCAGCTGTTAGAAGAATTACACTTGTTAATTGGAAAGTTTTGGTTTTATAAAATTTTGGTGGTCTTGGAAAGATTGAAAAATTTATTTCATCTTCATAATGTTTCTCATTATAAATAAGATTTAATTTTTCTAATAAGTTTATTTTCTCAATAGGGATAATTTCAAAATTTATCCCACTAAGTTCCCAAAAGTTTTTTAAACTATCAAGTCCTTCTATGTGGAAAGGGGTATAAAAATAGATATTATCTATATTATCTAAATAAAAAATTGTTTTACCATAAGATATTCTATTATTTATAGCAGTAAAGTATTCACTAAAAAATCTTTCTATCTCCCCTACAATCAAAAATTCGTCCATTTCATAGCTTTCTTTATTTAGCCCTTTTGTTGCGATTGTGTCTATAAATTGTTCATAACTCATATCCAAAATTTTTAAAAGGGGTCCAAGAGGATTTAGTGTTTTATAATAAACATATTCCCCATTTTCATACACTACTATAAATGATTGTTCTTCATCAAGATATACAAAAGCATCTCTTTTTGGTTCTTTTTGATAAGTTGAATAAAATTCTTTAAAAGCTAGTGCTTCAAATGAGATAAAATCTATCCATTTAGAATGTTCTAAAATTTTGGAAAATTTTGAATGAAGAGTTTCTTCTGCTATTGCTATTGCTTCTATTATATAAATCTCTTCTTGTTCTAATTCTTTAATAATAAAAAAAGTTTTATATTGTTTGTTTAGGTCTATTCCAGAATTTTCATAAAAATATAATTCTGCTTCTGTTTTGAGTTGTTCTTGGGGGGTTGTTTTTGGTAATTTAAAAGTTAGATTTATTATATCTTTTAAATTGATAGATGATGTAATAATATCATTTTTATCAAAATGAAAATCATCTTTTTTTTCTATACTATTGTTGTTTTTTACTAGTATTTCATTATCATTTATATATATTATACTCATCTTATCTCCACAAATCCTGTTATTGGATAAATTGTAATAGTTTTGTAACTTTTTTTATAACTAACATTTATATCGACACTATTATGTAAAATATTATCAAAATTTTTTAAATTTACATTAGATTTATAAGGTCTTCCTAAATAATCAAAACAAATAGTTTTTATTGATGATGAAATTGTAACTCTTTTTGATAAATTAAACTTAACTTTTGAATTATTTTCATCTTTTTTAAACCAATCGTTATCAAAAGTAACACATACGGTTTGATTTTCCTCTTTGTTAGACATATCTGCCATAAAACTTAGTGCATTTGCTTTTTTTTCGAGAATTTTATTATATACATATTTTGTGTTGTTTGTAAGGGTATTATCTGGTATAGAGTTTAAAGCACCAACAGATAATAATCCTATTAAAATGATTACAAAAATCATCTCTATTAAAGTAAATGCTTTTTTCATTGTTTCCCTTTATGGCTTTTGGATTGTAACTTTTGAAAATCTAAGTTTTTTTGACCCATTTCTTGGTGAATCTGTTGTTGTTATTATGGTGTATAATACTAAATTCCCTTGTGATTTTGATGTTTCGATAGGGGTTGCTATGTCGCAATTTGGACATTTACTCATATCATAACAATAATATCTCAAAACTGAAATGTTTGCTTCAAATCTATCATCACTTGAAGTAAAATAGATATGTTTTAAACATTTAGAACTATCGTTTCTTTCGTAACCTTCTATTGCCATAATAGCATTTTCTATACTTGTATGCATAAAAAGCTCAGCTTGTTCTTTGAGATAAGTATCACTTACATGTTTTATACCAACACTACTTGCTTTTAATACCAACATCAATAAAAATGATACTAATACCAAAATAATCAAAGCTGTCATTATTCCGAATGCTTTTTTCATTAGAAAGTTACCTTTTGTTTTGTAATAGTTATATTTGTATCACTGCCTCTATAAAGGGCTTTTTGAAACTGAACTTTTAGTTCTATATGGTAATCTACCGCTTTTACTCTAAATGATGTAATATCTCTTGCTAGGATAGATACATTTCCTTCTGGGGTTTCAGAATTATCCTGATGAGGGTCAGCACAAAATGTTTGATTTAACCAAGGTCTATAATTAAAAAACAAAAGTAAAGTATTATCATCAACATTTAAACCATTTAAACAAGTAGCATTTTTATTTATATCTTCTCCCCTTGCAATACTCCAAGCTGAGGTTGCAGCATAGTATTTTGCAAAGATTTTATTCCCCTTTATATCACTTGTCATTGTAAAGTTTGCATCAACTCCAACTTGTTTGAATTTATTTATCAAAAACACTTTTTTATGGTCAAATCCGTGCCAACCAAAAGAGTTATTATAATCACTATCTGTTTCACCTGTATCTAAATTACCAGCAAAAATAACTGCAATTGTTTTATTTAAATCTTGATTATTATTAAATACAGCATTTAGAGTATTATTTACATCTGTTATATTAAAATCTTTTGTTACTAATGTTAGAGTATCTCTATCACTTGCTTCTAAATCTATAAATCCTGTGTATCCTGTTGAGGTATCAAAACCATAATGTTTTTTTGCATCATAAGCTTCACTTATCCATTCAAAAATAGTAAATTTGTCATCATCAACCTCTTCGAGTTTTTTGAAATCTCCATCACTTGGAGAATACCCAATAGCAGTTAATGGGGTTCTATAATATAAAATTGTGCTCACCTCATCAAGTAATGTTTGAGAAAGAATAGTAAATTTTGTAATAGTATTTACTTGATAATATCTTTGGTATAACATCTCTATCGCTTTAAAACTACCCACACTAATAAGACCTAAAATCACTATTACAAAAATGACCTCTATTAAAGTAAATGTTTTTTTTACCATTGTTCGCTCTCTATATATCCAACTTTACCGATATTCGCACTCCAATACCTTGAATGAGATATATTTTTGTCATATTTTTTATCGTATAAAGTTATTTTGGTTAATTTTATATTTGATTTATCTAAATTTGTGTTTTTTCCAAATTTAAAAGTTAATGTTTGATTATCATAATCGTAATTACTTTTATCCCATTCATCACTATACCCATTATCTATATATAAAATATATCTAGTGTTTCCATTTTTTGTAGCATTACTTTCTGTTCCGTTATAATCATCTACATCATCAAAATCATCTTCGTTATTTTCATTATCGTCTGTGCCTATATGAGAAATTTTTCTATATTGATGATTATTCACATCATCAGGACAAATTCTACTATAAGCATATCCACTATAAAATCCCCCAACTCTAATCGCTTTTGAGGGATTAGGTGAAGAGCTACACTCTAACACATTTGAATTATCTGTAAGTAAAATGTTATAACTATTTGTATTGTTTTCGTCCCATTCTCTAAAACTAATATCCATACTTTTTGCCATCATATTAAAAATTCCATCTTCTTTTAGGGTAAATTTAAACCCTTGGTTTGTGGAATAGATAATTTTAGGGATTGTAGTAAATACAAACCCTATAATAACAATAGTAAATATAAGCTCTATTAAAGAAAACGATTTTTTCATTTTAGTTTTTATTTTTGACTTTCACTAATTAACACATCTTCAATTACATCATCTAAATCCCCATCAAGTATTTTATCCACTTGTGAATAAGCTTTGTCGCTTCTTGTATCTTTTACTTGTTGATAAGGGAATAATACATAACTTCTAATTTGGTGTCCCCAACCAATTTCCGATTTTTCTTTTCCTTCCTCTTCTGCTTTTCTTTTTTCTAGTTCTAATTCATATAGCTTTGATTTCAACATTTTAAAAGCGGTATCTTTGTTTTGGTGTTGGCTTCTACCATTTTGACATTGAACTACTATATTTGTAGGGATATGAGTAA
>Ga0256828_1002714_pt1 | contig 10402 bp, 9 predicted proteins | sample CV88metaG_FD_185993 | JGI IMG/M metagenome (GOLD analysis project Ga0256828, IMG submission 185993) | Hydrothermal vent microbial communities from East Pacific Rise, Pacific Ocean - CV88 | ecosystem: Environmental > Aquatic > Marine > Hydrothermal vents | place: Pacific Ocean: East Pacific Rise... | reverse complement strand
TCATTATATCTTGTTGTTCTTTTAATTGTTTTCTAAGTTGATTTAATTCTTGATTAGCTTTTTCAAGTTCTTGTTGAATATGATAATTTTGTTTAAGTGCTTCTTGTAAAACTTTTACTTTTTTTTGGCATTGTTCTATTTCTGTCATTTTAATCCTTTTACAAATTTCATAAAATATCTTCTATTTCTTGTTTAATTTTATCAGGACAATGTGATTTTATTTTTTCTAAAAATATTTTCAATTTATCCTCTTTTGTAAGTTTAGAAAAAATAAAAATATTTTTATCCATTTTAGGAAATTCTCTATATTGAACTAAAAATTTTTCTTTTAATCCATTTTTATTTATTGTAAGATAATTTCCCTTTTTATTTTTCATAATTTCTTCAATCATCTCAATTATAAGTTTAAAATTTTCATTTTTTTTATGCTCTTTTAAAAAATCTTCTGTATTTTCATATCCTAAAAATTCTAAAAACTTAGTGTTTATATGCTCCATCTCTTTATTTGTAAGAACTAACATAAAAGCAGGATTTGTATCAATTAAAAATCTTATATATTCATTATGAACTTCTAAAGTTTCATCAAAAACCAACTCTTTTGCACTTTTTGCTATCATAGTAAGTAATTCATCTACATCTATTGGTTTTAAAACATATCTACTAATCCCTATTTCAATCGCTTTTATTACATAATCACTATCACTATAAGCACTTGTTACAATAATAGGAGTATTAGGAGATATCTTTTTTATCTCTTTTGCCATTTCAAGCCCATTCATAATAGGCATATTTATATCTGTAATTACTATATCAATTTTATTTTGTTTAAACTTTTCTAATCCCTCTTGCCCATTTTCAGCACTAATAATCTTTTTTACTTCAAATTCTAAAAATTCCGTAATCTCTTCTCTTGTAAACTCATCATCTTCTACATATAAAATAGTTAAATTTTCTAAAATATTCATTTATCCCCCTTTAAAACTTTAATAATAAACTTTGTTTTATTTTCTTTTGTCTCTACACAAATATCCCCCTTCATATCTTCTAATAATATTTTTGAAATATATAATCCTATTCCTGTCCCATCTTTTTTAGTTGTAAAATATGGATTAAATATATTTTCTAAAATATCATTAGGAATCCCTCCTGCATTATCTTCTATCTCTAAAATAATATTTTCATTCTCTTTTAAAGTTATTTTTATATATTTATCTTTTTTATCTATATTTTCAAAAGCATCTTTTGCATTTTTTATTAAATTCATTAAAACTTGTTCAAGTTCTGTTTTATACCCATAAATATATCCATTTCCTTCAATTATTAAATCTATATTATGAACTTCAAGTTGTTTTGAAAAAAGTGTTTTTATCTCTTCTATCATTTCTAAAAAACTAAAAACTTCCATCTTTTTTTCAGGTGAAAGAAAACTTCTAAAATCATCTATTGTTTTTGACATATATTCTACTTGCATTTTTCCATTTCTTATACAAAAACTCAAATCTTCTGGTGTTGTAACTTCATCCATCTCTAAAATTTGAAAATTCATATTTAATACATTTAAAGGTTGTTTTAATTGATGTGCAATAGCTGCTATCATTTCACCCATTAAAGCTTGTTTTGCCTGAATTTTTAAGAGGTGTAGCTTTTCTTGATTATCCTCTTTTAATTTTAAAATTTCTTTATTTAATGCAAGTCTATTAAGCTCTAAATTTGTAACATCACTAAAAAGTAAAATATCTTTATCTAAATCTTTAAAAGAGTTTTGAAGTACTATAAAAGGAGTGTTTTTATCTTTTTTGAAATGGATAATATGCTGAATATGATTATTTTCTATAATCTCTTTTATCCAATTTTCAGTAGGATATTTTTTCCCTTCTAAATCTTCTATATTTTCTACTAAATTGTCTATAGTATCTACTTTTTGTTTAAATTCTTCAAAATTTTTAAAACCTAAAAATTTTAAAAAAGTTTTGTTTATATACTCTATTGTTTTATTAGTTGAAATCAAAATAAAACTTGGATTAAAATCTAAAATATACCTTAAATATTTATTTTGAACCTCTTTTTCTTTTTCATATAATAAAATTGTAGCTAATTCTTCTAAAGCATCATAAAGTTTATCAATATCAATAGGTTTTAACACATATCTATCAATCCCTATTTCAATTGCTTTCATTAAATAATCACTATCACTAAAAGCTGTAGTTATAATTATAGGAGTTTTTGCAGAAAGAAGCTTTATCTCTTTTGACATTGCAAGTCCATCCATTTTTGGCATTTTTACATCACTAATTACTAAATCTGGATTATATTTTTTAAATTTTTCTAATCCATCTTCTCCATTTTCAGCAACAATAAGCTCTTTTACATCAAACTCCAAAGTTTCAGCTAATTCCTCTCTAATTAACTCATCATCTTCTACATATAAAACTTTTATTTGTGATAATTTATCCATTTTTCCACTCTCTTTATTTTTATTTAGAAAATATTACTCTACCTTTTCAAACATTGAATTATTTACAATATAAATATGAGTTTCTCTAATTGTATCTCCATATCTATTTATATGTATTTTACCTTGCAATCCATCAAATGTATGATTTATTAAAGCTTTTTTTATATCTTTTTTATCTATTATTTGAGATGTTATTTTAGCTATTTCATACCCTTTTACTTCAAAACTTCCTGGTTCATATCCAAATTTTGCAATAAAGTTTTCTTTAAATTTTAAATATTTTTTATCATCACTTAAAGGATTAAATGTAGAAAAAAATAGAACACCTTCCCCATATTCACCTGTTAAACTTATAAAATCTTTACTAAAAGCACTTCCTGCTACAAATATAACAGAATCAAATCCCTTTTGTTTAAGAGCTATTACCATATCTGCACTTAAATTCGTAGAACCTATAATATAAATAGGTGTATGTAAATCAATTTTTTCTAATTTTAAATTAAGATCATTTATAGATATAATTTTATTTACTTTTACATATTTATTTCTTTTATCTAAAAAAGAATCAATCAAACTATTTGCATATGCTTTATTATCTTTATCATAAACAATATTTATTTTTTTTACTGAAAATTTAGCCATATATTTAAGTACATTTTCTATACTTTTAAAATCTTTTACTGGCTGAATTCTTATAAAATTATCATCAATACCTGCTAATTCTTTAGTAGATGCTGTAGGAGAAAAAAGGATTGTTTTTGTACCATTAAATAGTGGTACAGCTGATTTAGTAATAGAACTTGTAATATGTCCTATTACCAATTTTTCACCCTCTTTTATAAGTTTAGAATCTATTTGTTTAGTAATATATTTATCACCTTTGTTATCTATAAAATTAAATTTTAACCCCTCTTCTTCACTTGCTAATAATATCCCATTTTTTATCTCTTTTGCTATTGAAGAATATTTACTATCAAGTCCTATAACTACAGGAATTTTTTGCTTTTTTTCACATCCCATAAAAAATAATAATCCTATTACTAATAGGATAATTTTTATATTTTTCATATTTCTCCTTTTACTACTACTTTATTTCTACCACTTTTTTTAGCTTCATATAAGCCTTCATCTAAAGTTTTAATAATTTTTTCCAACTTTTGAGCATCTTTAGCAGTTACTACTGATAAACTAATAGTTATTCTTAAACCATCAAAATCATTATTTTCCACTATTCTTCTCAGTTTTTCTGCCATCTTTTTTGCTTCTATTAAATTCATATGTTTAAATAAAATAAAAAACTCTTCTCCACCCCATCTAAAAATCATATCATCTTTTCTAATATGTTTTTTTATAAGTTGAATTAGTGATTTTAATACATAATCCCCTTTATCATGCCCATATGTATCATTTATTCTCTTAAAATGATCAATATCAAACATTATAATAGAATAATCTTTATTATATTTATTTACTTCACTAAAAAATTTTCTTCTATTATATGCTTTTGTAAGCTGATCTGTCTCAGATAAAATAGTAATTCTTTTTAATAAATTTGATTGATATAAAATTATAAATAAAGCTATACTTAATAATAAAACAATAGCTATAATTGTATATAAAATTAATTGAAATTGTTGTATATCTTTTTTATATTGCTCAAAAAACTTAATAGATTTTTTAAATTCTAAAAAACTAACTTGATTTAATTTTCTATGAAATAGTTTTAATATTTTTTCTTCATTAATGATTTTATTTTTTGAAAGTTTATATAAAACATTATCTATTATAACAACCAACTCTTTATATGTTTTTTTATCTTTTAATAAATTTTTAGCTGATAATAACAATATTTCTGCTTTTGTTAATTTTTTTAACTGATGATGTTTATATTTATGAATATCAAACATAGCTTCATCAAATAAACAATTAACTTTTAATAAAGTTCTTGAAGGATTTTGAAAGTAGATAGCAGAATCTGTTACATTTTTAATATAGATAATTTCATATTTTTTTATATTGTAAATTCCTAATAACAAAATAATAAAAAATATTACTAAAACTATATTAAAAAAATGTTTCATACTACTATGCCTTTCATTTTAAAAACCCCCATTTTCCTCCCCTTTTTTTTATTATATCTTAATTTTATTACTTTTAAGTGCCTTTATAATATGACTCATCTGAGATGACTTATCCCTACACCATTTAGGTGCTAAAAGATTTTCAATCCCTGCTGTCATTCTTTGAATTATTATATTATCTGGTAGGTTTTTAATACTCCATACTAATATATCAATATAATCTTTTTCACTAATAGGTATAAACCTACCTTCTTCATAATCTTTAGCTAACAGAGTATTTTTTGTTACATACATTGGGTGAAACTTTATACTATCTATTCCTAATTTCATAGTATCATTAAAAGTTTTTTCCCAATCTTTACGACTCTCCCCTGGTAAACCATATATTAAATGCCCACATACATTTAAATTTAATTGTTTTGTCTTAGTTATAATATCGACAACATTCGAAAAATCATGACCTCTATTTATTCTTTTATATGTTTCATCATTACTTGTTTGAATTCCATATTCTATCCAAACTTCTGTTTTTTTACTTAAATTTGCTAAATATGATAATGTTTCATCTGTGATAGAATCTGTTCTTGTCCCTACACTAATCCCTATTACATTATCAAAACTAAGCGCTTTTTCATATAATGCCTTTAATGTATCAAATGGAGCATAAGTATTTGTAAAAGATTGAAAATAAACTATAAACTTTTTAGCACCAAATCTTTTTTTTAAAAATGGTATTGTATTTTCAAATTGCCATTCTAAACTTTTTAATTGTTTATCTAAAAGAGGATTCTCTTTTGAATATAAATTAAGTTTTATTTTTTCTTTTTCTTTTAAATTTGGTGAAAAACTCTCATTTTCACAAAAAACACATCCACCTCTTGCACTTGTTCCATCAATATTTGGACATGTAAATCCAGGAATTGAAATAGGAACTTTATATACTGTAGTATGAAACTTACGCCTCAGATATTTTCCAAAAGTGTATAATTTTTTCATCTATTACCTTATTATAATAATTTTTTATAGGAGTTTATACCAAAAAAAGATAAGAAAAAAAAGGGTTTAAAGTTTAAATCCTTCAATTTCTTGTTTTAGTGCAGAAATATAAGTTTTTACTATTTTCATATTTTTAAATTTGAGTTCAATTATTTATAATTTATTTTACTTTTATAGGATATTCTCCATCAAAACAAGCAAAACAATATTCTTCTTTTTTATCTTTGATTGAATTTACCATCCCTTCAATAGAGATATAAGCTAAACTATCAGCTTCTATATATTCACATATTTCATCTACACTCATTCTTGAAGCAATCAACTCATTACTATCTGGAGTATCTACCCCATAATAACATGCCCCTGTACTTGCTGGAGATGCTATTCTCATATGAACTTCAGCAGCTCCCGCTTCTTTAAGCATTCTTACAATCCTTTTAGATGTAGTCCCTCTAACAATACTATCATCAATTACTACAAGCTTTTTACCAGCTATTTTATGTTTGATTGGACTTAATTTCATCTTTACTTTTAAATCTCTAATCTCTTGAGTTGGCTCAATAAATGTTCTTCCTACATAGTGATTTCTCATAATTCCAAGCTCAAAAGGAATTCCACTTTCTTTTGCATATCCAAGTGCTGAAGCAACTCCACTATCTGGAACAGGCACTACCATATCAGCTTCTACTGGAAGTTCTCTTGCTAGTGCTTTTCCCATTTCTACTCTTGTTTCATATACATTTTTACCAAACACATCACTATCTGGTCTTGCAAAATAGATATATTCAAAAATACATTTTTTTGGAGTTGGATCAAAAAGCTGAATAGATTTCATCTCTCCATTTTCAAAAATAACCATTTCACCAGGATTTACATCTCTTATATATTCAGCTCCAACAAGCTCAAATGCACATGTCTCACTCGCAATAATATATCCACCACTTTTGATTTTACCAATACTAAGAGGTCTAAAACCAAATCTATCTCTAATTGCAAACATTTTTGTTCTACTAAGAATAATAAGTGAAAAGGCACCTTCAATCGTTTTTACTGCATCTGTAATTCTCTCTTGAAGAGTTGGTGCTTGATTTTTTGCTATTAAATGGATTATATTTTCTGTATCCATATTTGTTTGAAAAATGGCACCTTTTTTTATAAGTTCATTTCTAATTGGTTCTTTATTCGTAAGATTTCCATTATGAACTATCGAAATTTCACCTAAACCATATTTTGCATATACAGGTTGTGCATCTAAAATAGAATCATCACCAGCAGTTGAATATCTAGTATGTCCTACTGCCATATCACCTTTTAATACATTTTGAAAGTGCTCTTCTCTAAATATCTCTGTTACTAATCCTCTATCTTTAATAGTATGAATTCTTCCATTTTCATTACTACTAATTCCTGCTGCTTCTTGACCACGATGTTGCATAGAAAAAAGTGAATAAAATACCTTCTTTGCTGCATTTTGATTTTTATAAATTCCAACTACTGAACACAAAATTAACTCCTTATTATAGTTATAATCTCTTCTTCTGGTTTATTTACTCTTTTTGAAATCTCTTTTATATCAAATCCAAGTTCATAAAAAGCTTTTATTTTTCCAATTTCTTCACCCTTTTGAACTCCATCTTGAAATCCATCTTGAAATCCATCTTTAAACCCTTTTTCCATTCCAATTTCATAACTTGGTAAATCTTCCCATTTTATATCCATAAGCCTCATTTCAGCCTCCTTAACTACATTTTGCAAATCTCTAAGCCCACTTAATTCTTCTAAAATAAGCATATATTTTTCAAATTCTTCATTTTGAAGAAGATTTTTTAGCTTTAAAACGACATTTGTAGTAAAATCCAATGGATTTTTATCTCTAAAATCACATAAAATAGATAAAACTACAGCATCTGGTGAATCTGTATTAAATAAAACTTCACAATCAATATCTTTAATATTTACTATATTAAAATTATACCCAAATTCTTCTATATAATTTTTCATATTTTTATTTGAAAAATTAATTAAATATTGTTTTATAGGAAGATTTGTAATTTCTCTAATATCGAGCCAATATCTGCACATTCTATAAGCCATTTTTGAATCATAACTATTTTGAAGTTCTAAATGAAGAATATACTCATTTTTTACTTTTACTACACTATCAGCTCTTCTTGCTTCAATTCGTTGATATTCTTCATTTAAAAATTCAATATCATCAAGGTTTATTCCTAAAATATATTTAGAAATATCCTTAATGATTATTTTTTTAATAACTTCTTTTGTTATAGTATCTTTTTTCATAATCCAAGAGCATCATTTATATGATAAAAACCTGGCTTTTGATTTGCTAACCATAAAGCTACTTTTATAGCACCTTGCGAAAAAGTTTCTCTGCTAGTCGCTGTATGATTAAATTCTAAAAATTCTCCATCATTATAAAAACCAACTGTATGACGTCCAACAATATCACCACCTCTTAGAGCCATTACAGCTATTTCATCTTTAGTTCTCTCTCCAATAATTCCATCTCTTCCTGATACTCTTACTTTATCTAAATCTAAATCTCTTGCTTTTGCACAATGTTCTGCTAAAGTTAAAGCTGTTCCAGAAGGAGCATCTTTTTTATATCTATGATGCATCTCAACAATTTCAATTTCAAAATTTCTTAAAGTTTTTGAAACCATCTCTACTACTTTATTTAAAACAGCAATTCCTAAACTCATATTTGTAGCATATAAAACCGGCATAGTTTCACTTGCTTTAATAAGTAAATTTTTTTGATGATCATTAAAACCAGTTGTTGCAATTACCATCGCTTTATTTAAATTATTTTCTATTGCAGTTTCTAATAAGTTTTGTGTAGCCTCTGGTGCTGAAAAATCGATAACAACATCACAATTTTCTAAAAATGTTTTCATATCATTTGTAACCACACATCCTTCTGGGAACTCTATATCACTTTTTGAATCAAAAATAACACTTCCTAAGTTTAAACCTTGTTCTTTTATATTTTTAACTAAAAGTTGTCCTACTCTCCCTGTTGCACCTACAATTCCAAATTTCATTTTTTCTCCTTACATTACATATTATCTATATATTTTACAGCTTCTAATGCAGCTACAGCACCATCAGCAGCAGCACATACTACTTGTTTTTTTGCATCTTTTCTAATATCACCTACAGCAAAAAGTCCAAGAAGTGATGTATTCATATTTAAATCTACTTTTACACTACCATCTTCACACATTTCACAAATAAATGTATCACCATTTTTTAAGACATCTGTATTTTTTGTATTTCCTACAAATACAAATACTCCAGGAACTTTTAAATCAATTTCTTTACCATCTTTTTCAATAATAATTCCATCAACAAATTGTTCACCATAAACTTTTTTTACTTTCGAATTATACAATATTTCTATCTTTTCATTATCTAAAACTCTTTTTATTGTAGCTGGTGCTGCACGAAATTTATCTCTTCTGTGAATTAAATATACTTTATTTGCAATAGTCGAAAGATATAAAGCTTCTTCTAAAGCTGTATCTCCTCCCCCAATTACTGCTACTTCTTGATTTCTATAAAAAAATCCATCACATACTGCACAAGTAGAAATTCCTCTACCTATAAACTTTTCTTCATTTTCAAAACCGGCTCTTTTTGGAGAAGCTCCTGTAGCAATAATTACACTTTTTGCTTGAACTACTTTATCAAAAAGTTCTATTTTAAAAATATTATCTTCTTTTTTTAGACTTTTCACTTCAGTCGATTCGATTTCACATCCAAATTTTTGAGCTTGCTTAGGCCAACACTGCATAAGTTCTAATCCACTTTTTACATCACAAATACCCGGATAATTTTCAATTTCACTACTTAAAGTGATTTGTCCTCCTGGTGTTAATTTTTCAAAAATCTTAGTTTTTAACCCCATTCTACTTGCATAAAGCCCTGCACTAAGTCCTGCTGGACCACCACCTATAATTGCTACATCTAACATTTTTTATCCTTCTATTTACCTATAGATTTTAACACCTTTTCTTGATGTATTTAAATCAAGTGTATTATTTACTTCACTACCTTTAAAATCTCCACTACCTACATTATATCTTTTTGTTATTCCTCGATAATTATATTCTATACAATAATGATTTATACAATTACTACTATCTGTATAATCATAATTTTTATTATATTTTGAATACCATAAATACAATGGTGTATCTAAATGAATTATTCCATATGTTGTTTTTGGTGTTGTATTATTATCTACTTTTATTTCTATTTCTCCATTTTTAATATTTGATTTTATTAGATTTATATCTATTGTATCACTACTCATTTTTGAATTTTTTTTCATTATTTGAGTTATTATTTTGGTTGTATTATCTTTTGTATTTTTATACCATTTTAATAATACTTCATTTTCTGCTTTAAATCTTTTTTTTGCATCTGTTTTATTACTATCATATACTAATATTCTACTTGTTGTATTTGTTTCTTTATATGTAGTAAATATATCTTCTGTATTTAATTTTGGATAATAATAACTTATATTATCTTCTGGTATTACTCCTATGTTTTGTGCTGTTTTACTAGTTGTATTTATTTCTGTTACATTCATATCTATAGGAGAATTTGGATTTGATATATCCTTCTTAATATAAGTTACTATTCCAAATAAACTACTTTCCCCTTTTGTAAAGTTACTATCATCTATCGTATAATTTATCTCATAAGTTTTATTTTGAATTTCTAATTCATTACTTGAATTTTCATCATTTTGTGATTTTATATAAGTTAGATTTATATTGTGATTATCTGTTTTTGTAAAAACAACTTTAAGAGTTACATTTACATCTGTTGCATACTC
>Ga0256828_1002713_pt1 | contig 10406 bp, 9 predicted proteins | sample CV88metaG_FD_185993 | JGI IMG/M metagenome (GOLD analysis project Ga0256828, IMG submission 185993) | Hydrothermal vent microbial communities from East Pacific Rise, Pacific Ocean - CV88 | ecosystem: Environmental > Aquatic > Marine > Hydrothermal vents | place: Pacific Ocean: East Pacific Rise... | reverse complement strand
TATATAAATGAATTAAAATATAAACAAAATCAAATAGATAAACAACAACTCCTTCATAAAATAGAAAATCTGCCTATGGATGATCAAGCTATTTTATTAACAAAATTAAGATCAAATGATTTGATAGGATTTGAAAGATTTATAAATAAAAAAATTTCTTCTATTAATAAACAATCATCAAAATTTACTATTGATATTATGCATGAAAATATAGTTATGTTTATTATTATTTTAATAGTGAATATTTTTATTAATATAGCTTTATATCTATTTGCTAGACAAATTATTGATAATATAGAGATATTAAAAAATGGATTAAATAGCTTTTTTAAATATTTAAATAGAGAAACAAATGATGTAAAAGAGATAAAAGTAAAAACTGAAGATGAATTTAAAGATATGGCAGATATGATAAATCAAAATATCAAAAAAATAAAAACAGACCTTCAAAAAGATATCCAAGCAGTAGAAAATATAAGAGATGTAAGTAATAAAATGGCAAGAGGGGATTTTTCTATTTTAATAACATCAACTCCAGCTAATCCTGAAATTGCAGAGCTTAAAACTACACTTAATACTTTTGTAAAAACAATAAAACAAACTTTTGATTCTATTTTAGATATTTTAGATGAATATAAAAATGAGGATTATTCAAGAAGATTGAAAATAGATGCAAAAGGGGAGATAAAAGAACTTATAGATGGAGTAAATGCACTAGGTAAAGTACTTGAAATAGGAGCTATCAATATAGAAAAATCTCTTACAGATAAAAGTAATTTATTAAAAGAAACTTCAAATACTTTATCTCAAAATATTGATTCATTATCAAATGCACTTTCTTCAACAAGTAAAAATGTTGATATAGTTTCTTTAAAAACTGAAGAAATTACATCAAATATAAAAAATACAGTAGAAAAAATAAATAAAATGAAAATAATTTCAGATGATACAAAAAATGAGGCTTTAAAAGGGGAAAAACTAGCAATAGATACATTAAATGCTATGCAAGATATAGCAGAAAGTACAAATGCTATTCAAGAAGCTATTACTATTATTGATACTATTGCTTTTCAAACAAATATATTAAGTTTAAATGCAGCAGTAGAAGCAGCAACTGCTGGAGAAGCTGGTAAAGGTTTTGCAGTGGTTGCAGGAGAAGTGAGAAATCTAGCAAACAAAAGTGCAAGTGCAGCTAAAAAAATAAAAGAATTAGTAAATAAAACGGAGATTAAAGCTAGTGAAGGTATAGAAATATCAGATAATATGAAAAATAATTTTTTAGGTGTAGTTGAAAAGATTAATACTACATCTATATATGTAAATGAGATCACAGAAGGTGCAAATCTAGAAGCTAAAAAAATAGAAGAGATAAACAAATCTATTCAAGAGATACATACTATTACTGATGAATCAAAAGAGATAATGCAAAATACTTATGTTGTAAGTTATGATTTAAATCAAATATCAACAGAACTATATGAAGAGGTTAATAAAGTAAACAATGGATGAGTTAAAAGTAATATTTATAGAAGAAGCAGAAGATCTATTTGAAAATATTAGTTCTATTTTATATTCTTTAGAAAATAGAGATATCACAGAAGATGAAATAGACTCTCTTTTTAGAGATTTTCATACCTTAAAAGGGGGTAGTGGCTCTGTTGGATTTGAGCAGTTTGTAAAATTAGTCCATCTATTGGAGAATTTTTTAGATGAATTAAAACATCATAAAATTACTTATTCTCCTAAAATGGTTGATTTTTTAATAGATACTACTGAAGAGTTAGAAGTTATATTAAAAGAAGAAGCTGAAGGAAGTTTAGATAATAATAAAGTAGAAGAATTATTAACAAAAATAAAAATAACAATTAACTCTTTTGAAAATAATTCTAAAGAAGATGATTTAGAGATAGAACCTATAAATATTGAAATAGAAGATGGTGATGAAATTATTGATATTTTAGATAAATTAAAACTTATGATTTCAAATTCTTCATTAGAATTAAATGAAACTTTTAGACTTATTCATACACTAAAATCTGCTGCAATGATGTTAAATCTTAACTCTTTTAAAGAATTTATATCTATTGTAGAATCAGTACTTATGAGTATGAGAGATAATCAAGAAGAGGATGAAGTTCTTATAAAAGATATTATCTCATCGTTTTTATCTAAAGTAGAAACTATTTTAAATAATGAATTAAGTGGAAATAGTTTTAAAAATGAAAAAATTATAGAAAAATTTAGTAGACAATTTATGAAAAATGATGAATTTGAAATTTTTAATGATGATAAAGGGTTTGTTTTATTTGATGAAGAACCTAAAGTTATAAAAAAGCCTAAAAAGAAAAAAGAAAAACTGCAAAAACAAAAAACAAATTCAAAACAAGTACAAACTAAATCTTTTAAAGATTTAATATCAAGTAGCTCTATTAGAGTGAATTTAGAAAAGATAGAAAATCTAATGAATAGAGTAGGGGATTTGGTTATTACAAAAAGTATGCTTTATGAATTTGCTAATTCTTTTGATGATTATAGTATCAAAAACTCTTTTTATGAAAAACTTGATGTGTTAGATAGAAATGTAAGAGAACTTCAAGACTCTGTAATGAGTGTAAGAATGGTAGGAATGGAAAGTATTTATTCTAAACTACCAAAAATTATAAGAGATATATCTAAAAAGTTAAATAAAAAAGTAAATTTTGAGCATTATGGTGATAATGTAGAGATAGATAAATTAATGTCAGAATCTTTAATAGACCCACTTACACATATTTTAAGAAATGCATTAGATCACGGAATAGAAACACCAGAAGAAAGGATAAAGTTAAATAAGCCTAAAGAGGGTACTATTACTATAAAAGCTTCTCAAGAAAGTGGTCAAATTATTATAACAATTAGTGATGATGGAAGAGGTATTGATGGTGATAAAGTCGCTCGTAAAGCTTTAGAAAATGGTATTATCACTGAAGAAGAATATAATAGAATGAGTGATGAAGAAAAAGTGATGCTTATTTTTTCTGCAGGACTTTCAACAGCTGATAAGGTTAGTGATATCAGTGGTAGAGGAGTTGGAATGGATGTAGTTATGAATAATATCCATTCTATAGGTGGAAATATTAAAATAAAAACAAAAATAAATGAAGGTACTACTTTTATTATTTCTATTCCTTTGACTTTAGCTATTTTAGATGGATTAAATATCAAAATAGGGGAATTTAATTTTATTATTCCACTTAATATGATAGTAGAATCTTTCCAACCAATCCCTAAAATAATTAAACATATTGCAGAGGGTGGATATGAAATACTTATGTTAAGAGATGAGTTTATTCCTGTTATTAAATTATATGAATTTTTTGGAATAAAACCTAAATATACAAATTTAACAGATGGAATTATTATTATTTCTAATGTAGCAAATAAAAAAGTAGCTCTTTTTATAGATGAATTTTTAACTCAAGAACAGATTGTTGTAAAATCACTTGATAAAAATTATAAAAAAGTAAAAGGGATAAGTGCTGCTACTATTAGAGGGGATGGTAGTGTTGGTCTTATTTTGGATGTAGTGGATATCGTAGGGGAAAGTAGATGAAAGAGATAGTTATTTTTAGTTTAGTAAATGAATTTTATGGAGTAGATATTAAAAAAGTAAAAGGTATTATTGTATATTCTCAGCTATTAATAACTCCTTTATTTCATGAAAAAGAGTGGATTGTTGGTATAGCAAATATAAGGGGAGAGGTTATACCGATTATTGATTTAAGAAAAAGATTTGGTAATATAGCAAAGTATAGTGATGAAACTGTAGTTATTATTATAAAAACTGATGCTGATAAATGGATGGGGATAGTTGTAGATTTTATTTTAAGAATAGATTTGGTAGATATAGAAAATATTAAACAACCAAATTTATTAAAAGGGATTGAGAAGAAGTACTTAGAAGGGTTTATAAAAACTCCAGAAGATGAAATGGTAACACTCTTAAATATAGATTTGTTACTTAATATAGGGGAAATATGATGAAAAATGAATTAGTAAAATCTGTTTCTCATTATTCTAAAACAATATTAGGAATAGATATAGAGATTGTAAAAGAGTTTCAATTTGAAGATTGTAGAGTAAGTAGTATTACAATAACTACAGATGATACTTCTATAAAATTTTTGATAAATATTGAATATAATTCATTAAAAAAATTAGCAAATAAAATATTTGATTTTGAAGAAGAAGAGTTTATTTTAGATCTTCAAAAAGATTTAGTAAATACTATAGGTGGAAGATTTGCTGATAAATATTTTCAAAAAGGGTATAAACTCTCTTTACCAAGTATTGAAAAAATCTGTGATACACAACATGGTATCTATTTTCAAAATGAAATATTAAAATTAAATGTAAGATTAAAGGTGGTATAATGGAAGTAAAATTAGAACCAAAAACATTGATTGTATCAGAAACTGATGCAAAAGGAAAAATAATTTATGCAAATGATGACTTTTGTAAGATAGCAGGATATACAAAAGATGAACTAATAGGAAAACCTCATAATATTGTTCGTCATCCAGATATGCCAAAATGGGCTTTTAAAGATTTATGGGATACTATAAAATCTGGAAAAGTTTGGTATGGTGTAGTGAAAAATGCTACAAAAGATGGCGGATTTTATTGGGTTTATGCTACAATTTATCCATCACTTGATAAAGATGGTACACTAAGATATATCTCTGTTAGAGTAAAACCTACTCAAGAAGAGATAGAAAATGCAAAAAAAGTAATGGGGATTTAAGATGTTTTTTAAAAAAGAAGATATTACACCAATTATAAATTTTATTGATGAACTTAAAAGTTTTTTAAATGATGAAAAAAATATTTTAGATTTAGAATTGCCACAATTTAAAGATAAAAACAATGTTTTATTAGCTAATAAACTACAAGAATTATCAAATATAATTTTAGAAAAATCAAAAGAAGAGATTTTAACTTATGGAGAAGTGATTATTACAGCAGAAAAACTATCAGATGGTTATGCAAATGATAGGATTACAAGAGAGATAAAAAATAGAAATTTATCATATTTAGCAAAAACTTTAAATACAATGAATGCTAAAATATCAAATGCTCTAAAAGAAGTTATTGAGGTTTTAAATGAATATAAAACAGATGATTTTAGAAATAAAATAGAAGAGAATCTATTTAGAGGTGGAGAACTTAAAGAATTACTTTTAAGTTTTAATATTTTAAAAGATAAAATTGTATCTATATTATCTCAAGATGATATATTTGCTAAACAGCTTGATGATGTATCTATTAATTTAGTAAATAATGTACAAAGATTAACAGAAATTACTACTAAAGTAGTAGCCCATATAGAAAATATGGCTAAAAATATTTCTGATATTTCTGATAATATTAATTTAATTAATCAAGATGCAAAACAGATGAAAAATAAAAGCAGATATTTAAAGAATTTTATTTCAGAAAAAAAAGATAATGCAAATAATACAATAGTTTCTATGCAAGAGATAGCAAAAGCTACAAGTGAAGTTATTGATTATATTGAAATAATAGAACAGATATCTTTTCAAACAAATATATTGAGTTTAAATGCAGCAGTAGAAGCAGCAACTGCTGGAGAAGCTGGTAAAGGATTTGCAGTAGTTGCGGGAGAAGTGAGAAATCTAGCAAATAAATCTAGTGATGTAGCAAAAAATATAAAAACTCTTACTCAAAATCTAAATCAAAAGATTTTAAAAGGGAAAAAAGATGTAGAAGATGTGATAAGTAGTTTTGATGAACTTGATATCCATTTTAAAGAAACTGATAAATTAATATCAAAAGTAACAACACAAAATCAAAGTTTATCTACTAGTATTGATAATATAGAAAAATTATCAAATGATATAATAAAAGAGATAGATGTTAATCAACTTATTACAAAAGAGATAGATATTATTTCTAAAAATATAAAAAATATCTCAAATACAATTTTAGAAAATTTACAACATAGGAAGTGGTGATGGAAGACTTAAATGCGGTAATAATAGATGATTCAAAGACAATATTATATTTGATGAAAAGTTATCTTCAAGAATTAGATATAGAAGCACAAACATTTGAAAATCCACTAGAAGCTATTAAATTTTTAAGAGATGAAAATAATAAAATAGATTTTGTATTTGTAGATTATGTAATGCCTGAAATGAATGGATTAGATGTAATTAGTGAAATAAAATTTTTTTATGATGGTGTTATTATAATGGTAACATCTGTAGGGGAAAATGAACTTAAATTAAAAGCACTTCAAGCAGGAGCAGTGGAGTTTATTAATAAACCTATACTAAAAGCAGAATTTTTAGCAACAGTAAGAAATTTAGCTAGAATAAGAATGCAACAAATGATGCTTGAAGATGAAAAGTTTTTAATCCAAGCAGAAGTACAAAGACAAATAGAAAATATAAAAAGACAAGAAAGAGAAACTTTAGAAGTTTTAGCACATGTAGCAGAATATAGAGATGAAAATACATTTTTACATGTAAAAAGAGTGGCAGAATATTCTAAAATTTTAGCAACTGCTTATGGATTAGATGAAAAAGAGAGTGATATTATATATCAAGCAGCACCATTACATGATTTAGGAAAAATTGGTATTAGAGATGAGGTACTTTTAAAAACAGATAAATTAACAGATGAAGAATATGAAATTATGAAAAGCCATACAACTATTGGATATGAAATACTTAGACATTCATCATCTCCTATATTGCAAATGGGTGCTAAGATTGCACTTACTCATCATGAAAGATGGGATGGAAAAGGGTATCCTCATGGATTAAAAGAAGATAATATACCTATTTATGGTAGGATTGTAGCAGTAGCTGATGTATTTGATGCTTTGACAGCTAAAAGACCTTATAAAAAACCATGGAGTTTAGCTGAGGCATTAACTTTCATGTTAGATAACAGTGGTAAAATATTTGATCCAAAACTTATTGATATATTTTTAGAAGTGCATGAGAAAATTTTTGAATATTATCATATAAGTGAACAAGAGATAAAGGAAAATTAATGAAAGTTTTAATTATTGAAGATGATGAAGCTATTTTAAATATGCTAAAAAGAGGTCTTGAGGATGAAGATTTTGTAGTAGATATAGCTAAAAATGGGGAAGATGGAGAATATTTAGCAAAATTAAATCATTATGATGTAATTATTTTGGATTGGATGTTACCAAATAAAGAAGGAATAGAAGTTTTAAAAGATATTAGAAAACAAGGTGTATTAACACCTGTACTTATGCTTACTGCAAAAGATACTACAGATAATAAAATTGAAGGTTTAAATAGTGGTGCAGATGATTATTTAGCAAAACCTTTTAGTTTTGATGAATTATTAGCAAGGCTTAATGCTATTTATAGAAGAAGTGTATTAAAAGGTAGTAATAAAATTGTTATAGATGATATTGAAATAGATTTTGATGCTAAAATAGTAAAAAAAGATGGTGAAATTGTAGATTTAACTGCTAAAGAGTATGAATTATTAGAATTTTTACTTGCTAATAGAGGTAGTGTTGTATCAAATGAGATGATACAAGAGCAGCTTTGGAATAGTGAAGAGTTTATTAGTAGTAATGTTATACAAGTAATTATTTATAGACTTAGAAATAAATTATCAAAAAAACTTATAAAATCAAAAAGAAATTTAGGATATTTTATTGAATAATAAAGAAAATTTAAAATCAATTATTTTATGGTGGCTTGGAACTTTTATAGCATTACTATTGATTATTTTTAATACTATTTTTTATGAAATGTTAAAACATTCTTTTTATTCTAGAGTGGAAAATTCTTTGGCTATTATAGCTAATCAAACAAAAGATAATTTAACTCCAAATGTAGATCAAGTAGTAACTTTACCTCAAAAATTAGATTATCCTATATCTCCAGTTATGATAGCTGTATTTGGTGCTAAAAATATGAAAATAATAGCTAAAACAGTTACTTTTATGGATATACCTATGTATCCATATTTAAAAAGCAATGAAAATTTCTTTATTGTAAAAACAAAAAAATATGGAAAAATTGGTATTTTTATCTCTCGAATTATTTCTCCTATGAAAGGTTATATTGTTGTAGCAACCCCTATGTATAAAGTGGATGTGAAATTACAAGATATTTTTATTAAAATGATAGTTTTAAATCCTATTTTATTATTTGTTTTATTATTAGGTGCTAATATTATTATTGATAGAATACTTGTACCTATTAAAAATATTACAAAAGTTGCAAATGAGATTAGTGTAGGGGATTTAGATAGAATAATTCCTTTACCTATGCAAAAAGATGAGATTTATGATTTAGTACAAGCATTTAATAAAATGGTTTTTAGATTAAGAGATGATGTTGAAATGATAGAAAGATTTAATTCTGATGTATCTCATGAATTAAGAACTCCTCTTACAGTTTTAAAAGGAGAATTAGAGATAGCTTTGAGAAAAGATAGAGATATAGAATATTATAAAAATACTATTAAGATTGCTTTAAAAGAGGTAAACTATTTGATAGATATGGTAGAAGAGATGCTTTTATTTACAAAAATCGAAAATGAAATAGATAAAAAAGAGCATATTAAATTAGATGAATTATTATTGAATGTAATATCTAGTCTTTCTATTAAAGCAAAAGAAAAAAATGTAACATTAAAAGTTATAAAATTGGAAATGATTGATTTTGAGACAAATCCTATTTTAATAAAAACAATATTTTTAAATATTATTGATAATGCTATTAAATATACAGATAATGGATATGTATATATCTATTTATATCAGAAAGATGATGAAATTGTATTTGAAGTAAGAGATGAAGGGATTGGTATCTCTAAGCAAGATATAGATAAAATTACAGAAAGATTTTATAGAACAGAAAAATCTAGAAATAGAAATATTAAAGGATTTGGATTAGGTCTTTCAATAGTAAAAAAAGCTCTGCAGTTTATTAATGGTAAAATTAAGTTCGAATCTAACGAAAATAAAGGTACAAAAGTTATTATAAAAATAAAAAAATCTTAATTTTGTTACAAAATTGTTACAAAATTCTTGATTTATAATTTTTATATGATATAATTTTATTGGTAACAAAGAATGATGATTTTACTATTTTTTTCATACGACACTCCTTTATAAATTTAGTAATTATATTTTTTATTCTTTGTTACTTTCCCTCCCCCCCCCTTTTTTTTGATATAATTTCAAAAAAGGCTTCAATAATGTCCCGTATTAATGAAATTATCTCAGAAATAGAAAAACTTGAAAAAGAATTAAATCTTGAGCTTGATAAAAAAATAAAAGAAAAAAAAGCATATACTAAAATTACTCTAAAAGAGACTATATCTTATTTTAAAGAGATCCCTTTTTTAACACTAATAACTTCACCTATCATATATGCTATGGTTATACCAGCTTGGATACTTGATCTATTTTTATGGATATATCAAAATATAAATTTTAGAGTTTATAAAATTCCATTTGTAAAAAGAGAAGATTATATTGTATATGATAGAGGTAGTTTAGAATATCTTCATCCTATAGAAAAATTAGGATGTATTTATTGTAGTTATTTTAATGGCCTTATGGCTTATTCATCAGAAATTGCTTCAAGGACTGAACTTTATTTTTGTCCTATTAAACATAAAAAAAGATTAGCTTATAGACATAAATATTATAAATATTTTGTAGATTATGGTGATAGTGAAGCTTATAAAAAAAATTTAAAAAAATTAAGAGAAAATCTTAGAGAATATAAATTTTCTTGCGAAAAACCTAAAAATATGATATAAAATTAAAAATTAAAATAAAGGCTTTTTTAATGAAAGAGTTTATAAAAGAAAGATTTTTATTAGAGTTTAATACTACTAAAGAAGAATTTGAAAAATATTATGAAGAATATCAAAATATAAAACCATTTAAAGCAAATGAAAATATTTTTGAAACTGGACAAAATATTTCAAAAGAGGCTCATTATATTTTAAGATTAAGTGCTACTTATCATATGAAAGAAGTATTAAAAGCTCTTAAAATAGACTTAGATGATTCAAATGTAAAAGAAGATTTGAATACTGGAAATATAGGGACTTTTGGAAGAATAGCAAAAATGTTTAGTGGAGCTTATATTGATGATACTGATGAACTTATGAGTGGTAGATTTAATCCACCTCCAAGAATGGCAGTTTTTCCAAATGAAAATGATAATCATAATCCAGTTTTTGTAAAAACAGATTTAAATGCAGTATGTTCTCATCATTTTATAAGATTTGGAGAAGATTATTTTGATGATGATTCTTTTATTGTAATAGGATATATTCCAAGAGAATATTTAGGTGGAATATCTAAAATAAATAGATTTGTTAATTGG
>Ga0256828_1002712_pt1 | contig 10406 bp, 9 predicted proteins | sample CV88metaG_FD_185993 | JGI IMG/M metagenome (GOLD analysis project Ga0256828, IMG submission 185993) | Hydrothermal vent microbial communities from East Pacific Rise, Pacific Ocean - CV88 | ecosystem: Environmental > Aquatic > Marine > Hydrothermal vents | place: Pacific Ocean: East Pacific Rise... | reverse complement strand
ACTCCTTATGTATATGAGATTTAATTATAGTATCTTTTTGTTAGATTTTTTTTAATTTACCTCAATCTTTTAACTTTTCTTATAACTTTATTTGGACTTTTCTTAATTTCACATTTGTTCGTTTTAATATTATCTTTGTATCTATTTATAGAACCAATTACCCTGCTTCCTTTATTACTTTTTAACTCATTTGTAAGTAATTCACCCTCAATAACTCCATTTTTACCAATTTCTATACAATCTTGAGCAACTACATTACCTACAATATAACCTAATGTTTTAATATATTTGGCTTTTGCTTCATATGTTTTAACTAATGCATCTTTTGTGATATACAAAGTATCATTTGCCAATATCTCTCCATCACTTTTACCTTGAATTAAGATAGTATTTGCCACCATATAACCCTCTAATTCACCATTAATAGCTATTTCTATACTATTAGCTTCAATAGAGCCATCAATTTTACCATCTATCTTTACCTCTTTTGCAAAAATATTGCCTTTTACAAAAGCTCCCCTTTGAATAATAACACTATCACTACTCTTTATATCTCCATGAACTCTACCATCAACTATTATAGGCTCACAACTCTCTACTTTACCATTAATACTCATACATCTTGATATCTTGCTACCAACTTCTGGTATTTTTACTATATAGTTTAAAATATCACTACTATCTATTTCAATATCTCTCATAATAATACCCCTAAATTGTATCATACTAATAGTATAGTAATACAATTAATGGATATATTATTATTTTATGTCAATGTGAAATATATTTATCTTAGTTTATATATTAGTATTAATCTATATTTTATTTTTTGGAATTATATACCTAAATTAATCATAAAATTTCTGGCAATATTTTGACTTCGTTGTTTAAAAAACTCTCCTACCTCTGGCTCATAAACTCTATCTATTGCTTTGGCAAAAAGCTCTAACCATCTATCAAATTGCACTTTTGTTAAATTTAAACTAAAATGAGGTGCTAGTGGTGAACCGCTATAACTCAAATCTCCTAGCGCACTCATTGCCCAAAAATTTGTTAAAAGCTCTAAATGTTTTTGCCACTGTGGAGAGTTTATATCACTACCAACCTTCTCAATAAATGGTGGTGCAGTTATTGGGTCTGCTAAAATTGTTGGATAGAATGTATCTACCATTGCTCTTATACTCTCTTTAGTTATACTATTATATCTGCTCATTTTATCTCCTCTAAATATATATTTATATACAATTTTCCATTATACTCATTTTTAGATATTGTATAGATTATATCAACCCTATCACCTTGTTTTGCAGAGCTTTTAGAGCGAAACTCTATTGCACTTAAAATTTTGTTTTTATCTCTTAATCTATATCTTTTATGCTCTTTTGTAGCTCCAACTTCAGCTACATCAACTATCTCTACATTTTTTCTTATAAATTTTGGCTTTGGATTTGCCTCACCATAAGGTTCAAACTTTTGTAATATCTCTAAAAGTTCAAAATCTATAATATCAAATGGCAACTCTCCTAAAATTGAACTATCTTGATAATTTTTATCACACATTAAAGATGCTTTTATATTTAGTAAGCTCTTAATTAAAGGCAACTTCTCCTCTTTAAAGCTAAGCCCCAAAGCAGCTTTGTGTCCTCCAAATTTTAAATAATACTCTTTTGCCTCTTTTGCAAGTGAATATAAATCACAATCCCCATAGCTTCTTCCACTACCTTTACAAATGCCATCTTTGCAACTTAAAGCAATTGCAGGAATTTTAAAATGCTCCGCGACTTTTGCAGCTACTATTCCTACAACTCCCTCATTCCAATTACTACCCTTTACAATTGCTATATTATCACTAATATTTACCTGTTTTAGAGCCTCTTTTGTGATATCTCGCTCTATTGCTTTGCGCTCTTGGTTAAGTGAAATTAACTCATCTAAAATAACCATAGCTTCATCTAAGCTTTTAGTAAACAAAAAATCACTTGCTAAAGAGGCATCTTTTAAACGCCCTGCACTATTAATTAAAGGTGCTAAATAAAAGGCTATGGTTTCACTATTAAAGTCTGCTTTTATTAAACCTTTTTCTATCAAAGCCTTTACAAATGGCTTATTTGAACGCCTTAAATACTCCATTCCTGCAACTAGCATTACTCTATTTATTCCAGTTAATGGCATAATATCAGCAACTATTGCTAAAGCAACTATACCCATTAACTCTTTGCTATCAATCTTAACCCCAAGCTCTTTTGCAGTTGCTAAAGCAAAATACCAAGCAATTTGAGCTCCACAAACCTCTTTATACTTAAATCTACACTCTTTTTGCTTTTGATTAACTATAGCATAAGCATCTGGCACAATATCTGGCACACTGTGATGATCAGTAATTATTAAATCTATTCCTCTATCTTTGCAAATTTTAGCAGATTCAACTGCTGCAATGCCATTATCTACAGTAATAATTAAATTTGCATCAACTCTATCTATAACACTTTTGCTAATTCCATAACCATCTCTAAAGCGATTTGGTATAATCCAATTTAGCGGATAATTAATAGTATCAAAAAACTCTCTAATTACAGTTGTAGCAACAACTCCATCTACATCATAATCACCAATTAAAGCTATATTCTCTCTGTTTTTTATAGCCTCTACAAGACGCTTAACAGCTATATCCATATCTTTAAAACTATTAGGAAGAGGCAAATCCTTAAGAGTTAAAAATTCGCCTTTGTGTCTATTGTAGAGCAGATTAAATATACTACTTTTATCAAGAATTTTCAATATTATGAATACCTTGTGCAGCTTTTACAAAGCCTAAAATTATAGGGTTTGGTTTTTGCAGTCTTGAGGTAAATTCTGGATGGAATTGAACACCTACAAACCAAGGATGTCCCTTTACTTCAACTGCTTCTATTAATCCATCTGACTCTCCAGTAACTTCTAAACCTGCACTCTCTAAAGCCTCTCTATAAGCTGGGTTTGCTTCATATCTATGGCGATGGCGCTCATAAATTATTGAACTATTATAAGCTTTATATAAATTACTACCCTCTTTTACCTCACACTTATACTCACCAAGCCTCATTGTTCCACCAAGAGGCGATGTAGTAGTTCTAACCTGTTTTGCTCCACTTGCATCTATAAAGCTATCAATTAAATAAATTAATGGCTCTTTAGTATTCTCATCAAACTCAACAGAGTTTGCATCTTTAATACCAACTACATTTCTTGCAAACTCTATTAAAGATAGTTGCATTCCAAGGCAAATTCCAAGATAAGGTATATTATTTTCTCTTGCATATTTTATAGAGGCAATTTTTCCCTCTACACCCCTTTCTCCAAAGCCACCTGCAACTAAAATACCATCTACACTCTCTAAAAACTTCTTAGCGCCATCCTCTTCTACCTCTTGGCTATCTACCCAAACAATCTCTACTCTTGCATCAATATTTGCTCCAGCATGAATAAGAGCTTCAGTAAGTGATTTATATGACTCTTTTAAATCCAAATATTTTCCAACAAAAGCAATTTTTACCTTATCTTTAGGATCTAATATCTTTAAAACCAATTCACTCCACTTAGCCATATCTGGTTTTAGCTCTCCAAGTTCTAGCTGTTTTGAAATTGGTGCTAAAATATTTTGAGTTAAAAAATTTAAAGGCACTCTATAAATTGTAGCAGCGTCATTTGCTTCTATTACAGACTCTTTATCAATATCACAACTATATGCAATTTTCTTTTTTATATCAGCTGGAACTGGCTGTTCACTTCTTAAAATTATCATATTTGGCGTAATACCAATGCGTCTTAGCTCTCCAACTGAGTGTTGAGTTGGCTTAGTTTTAAGCTCACCTGCAACTTTAATATATGGTAGCAAAGTTACATGAATATTCATTACTCTACTACTTCCAAGCTCATGTTTAATTTGGCGAATTGTCTCTAAAAATGGCAAACCCTCTATATCTCCAACAGTTCCACCAAGTTCAACTATTAAAATATCTTTGCCTTCACCAGCTTTGTATATTCTCTCTTTTATCTCATTTGTAATATGTGGAATTACTTGGATAGTTTTACCCAAATAGTCCCCTCTTCTCTCTTTTTCTAAAACACTCTCATATACTTTACCTGTTGTAAAATTGTTTGCTTTGGTTAAAGAGGTATCTAAAAATCTCTCATAATGTCCCAAATCTAAATCTGTTTCAGCACCATCTTTTGTAACAAAAACCTCTCCATGCTCTAGTGGACTCATAGTTCCTGGGTCAATATTTATATATGGGTCAAGCTTTAATATACCCACATCTAAATTAGAAGCTTTTAGCAAAGTTCCAATACTAGCAGCAGTAATTCCTTTTCCTAAAGAGCTTAAAACTCCCCCAGTAACAAATATAAATTTAGTATCTTTCATCTTCTCTCTTTGTTTATAGTAAAATTGGCATAATAACAGTTAAAAAGTTTTGACTCTTAACAACAAATGGCAAAGATGGCTCATTTAATCCAAACTCAAACTCACTCTCATCAACTTGAGAGATAAAATCAAATAGATATTTACTATTTACAGCAAAAGAGAAACTCTCTTCAATATCGATATTAGCTTCTATAACAGTTTTTGCTTCTTGAATATCATTTCCTGATGACTCTAGTGTAATTAAGTTTTTTTCAAAAGTTATCTTTATCTCTGGAGAAATAATATTTATAACCTTCATAGCATCTAAAATATCTTTTTTAGAAACTCTTAAATTATATTTAGTATTTTGAGGAATAATTCTCTCATAATCAGGATATTTACCATTAATTAAGCGACTAAATAGAAAGAAATTATCATTTTTAATTATAATATTTGTTTCATCATAAAATATATCTATTTTGTTTATAAAGAGTTTTTGAATTTCAATTATAGCTTTTTTAGGAATTATTAAATCTAACTCCTCTTTTGAACTTTGATTTAGTTCTACAATTGCTAATCTTCTAGTATCTGTTCCAACTAGCATAGTTTTACTCTCTTTTATATCAAGCAATGCACCATTTAACTCATATTTAGGGTTATTTATATCAATTGCAGGAGTAATCTTTTTTAAACTTTTAATTAACTCTAAAGAGTCAATAGATATTTGAGATTTATTTTCAAACGACGGAAAAGTAGGATACTCTTCATAAGCAAAAGTAGGAAGTTTAAATTTTGTTCTTTTTTGTTTTATAATTAAATTTGACTCTTCAGTTTCAAACTCTATAATATCATCTTTTAGACTTCTAACAATATCTAAAAGTTTTTTTCCATTAGCAGTAAAAACTCCAGGTTCAGTAATATTAAATTGATCACTCTTTACCTCTAATCCTATCTCATTATCTGTTGCTCTAATTATTGTAATATCTTCACTAGCATCTAAAAAAATATGTGATGTTATATTTGTAGGGTCTTTTTTTTCTAAAAATGGTTGAGCATTTATTAAAATCGACTCTATTATATCTTTTCTTGCTGCTATCTTCATAAACTTCCCTTTATTATATAATAATTAGTATTAGTAGTATATCTTGATGTTTATGTGAAAAACTCTTCAAATTGCTTAAGAGCAGTTTCTTGGCTCTTTTTAATTTGTTTTTATTTTCACATCTCTTCACTACCTGTTTTTTTTATTATATCTTTTTTTTGTTTATTTTTACTATATTTTTTATCTATTTTGATTTAATTGTTTCAATTTTATTTTGTATCTCTTCTATTAATACTTTTAAGTTTTCGTCATTTTCTATTATCTCTTCTATTTTCTTCATTGCATGGCTAATTGCAGAGTGATCTTTCATACCAAAATAGACAGCAATTTGTGGCATAGAGTTTGGTGTTAAATTTCTTGCTAAATATATGCAAATTCTTCTAGCTTCTACTATCTTTTTTGCTCTTTTTTTAGAGCGAATATCAGCTGGTTTTAAATTTAACTCTTTTGCAACAGTATCAATAATTGTATCTATTGATATACTCTTTTTCTTCTCATTTAAGTATTCTCCAATTAAGTTTTGTGCAAACTCTAGTGTAATATCTTGGTTTAAAAGGTTGCTCATAGCATTAAGTTTATTCATTGCACCCTCTATCTCTCTAATATTGTTACCAAGATTTGTTGCTAAATAGTTTATTATCTCTTCATTTAATCTAATTCCATTTAATTTTGCCTTTTTTTGAATAATAGCAATTTTTGTCTCTAGCTCTGGTGGGTTAATAGATACTAAAATTCCCCACTCAAAGCGATTTTTTAATCTATCTACTAATCCAGCAATTTTTTTTGGCTCTCTATCTGAAGTAATTACTATCTGTTTGCCAAGAGAGTGAAGCTCATTAAAGGTATGAAAAAACTCATCTTGGGTTTGCTCTTTTCTACTAATAAATTGAATATCATCAATAAGCAAAAGGTCGCAATTTCTATAATAATCTCTAAATCTATCCATTGTTTTAGAGCGAAGATTAGAGGTATATCTATTCATAAATTGCTCAAATGTGTTATAAATTATTTTACTTCCATCTTTTAGTAATTCATTTCCAATAGCTTGCATAAGGTGTGTCTTTCCAAGCCCCACACCACCATATATAAATAGAGGGTTATATAACTTTCCAGGTTTTTGAGCAACTCCTGTAGATACATTGTATGCCAATTTATTTGACTCTCCAATAACAAAACTACTAAATGTAAAAGTTGGATTTAATAGAGTTGAATTGTTTGTATTGCTCTCTTTTTTTCTAATAATACTCTTTTGCTTTGTTTTATTTTTGCCCTCTATATCTATTATAATTTCAGCCTTTATGCCACTTTCTACTTCGTAAAGGTGGGCAATTTTTTTAGCATATTTTGTATTTATCCATTTAGCTGATAGTATATTTTTTGCAATAAAAACTGCAACATCATCTCTTGAACTCTTTTGATCATATTTTAACTGCTTTATATACCTGTTATACTCTTGGGTTGAAATTTCATCTTTTAACTTCTCTAAAACTCTATTACCTATACTCATATTTACCCTATGTGAAAAACTTTTTCTTAATTTTAACTAATTTCAGCTAAAATACGGGTTTTAAAGTAAATGTGATTAACTCAATTCACATAGTGAAAGAGAAGTGAATGAAGATATTAGGAATCGACCCAGGTAGCCGAAATTTAGGTTATTGCATACTAGAGTATAATGGTGTGAAAAACTCTTTAATTGAAGCTGGTTTAATTAAAATAAAATCAAAAACCCTCCAAGAGCAAATTGTAGAGATGGTAGAGGGCTTTGACATAATTTTAAAATCAAATAGTATAGATGAAGTGGCAATAGAGGATATATTTTATGCCTTTAATCCAAAAACGGTTATTAAATTAGCACAATTTAGAGGAGCTTTATCGCTTAAAATACTTCAAGAACTTGGGTATTTTTATGAATATACGCCTCTTCAGGTAAAAAAAGCGCTTACTGGCAATGGAAAAGCCACTAAAGAGCAGGTAGCTTTTATGGTAAAAAGAGTATTAAATATAAAAAAAGAGATAAAACCACTAGATATAACCGATGCAATGGCTATAGCAATTACACACTCTCAAAGAATTAAATTGAAAAAAAGTTAAAATAGCCAAAAAATGGTAATAAAATGTATTATTTTCAAGTTTTTTATAATAAATAGTATGATATAATGGCACATCTTGCAAATTTTGAAAAATAAAAAAGACTTTTTTTATTTTAAAAAAAATGCTATAATATCAATTAAGTAAAAAAAAGGTAAAAATTATGTATAACGTTTTACAAACTAAAAATGTTTTATATGTTGAAGATGATAAAGTTGTAAAAGAGAATGTAAAAGAGATTTTAAGTGAATTTTTCAAGAGAGTTATAGATGCAGAAACTGGTGAAGAGGGATGGCTTAAATTTAAAAGAGAGCATATAGATATTGCAATTGTAGATATTGAATTGCCAGGTTTTAACGGCTTAGAGCTAATTAAAAAAATAAGAGCAGAAAAGCCAGATTTACCTGTAGTTGTAGTATCTGCATATGCTACAACAGATTATCTTTTAGAGTCTGTTGAACTAAAACTTGATAAATTTATTGTTAAGCCACTAACTTCAAGAAAGCTTTATGAGCTTTTAATGAAGCTTGAGAATGAACTTGGTGAAACAACCTTGCTTCACCTACCACTTGGTGCAACAATAGATACACTAAAAAGCACTATAACTTTTGATGACCAAAAACATGCATTAACTTATAGAGAGTTAAAGATGATGCAACTTCTTGCAGATAGAGGAGCAGTAACTTATCAAGATTTATATGAGTTGTGGGATGAGCAACCAACAGATAATGCAATTAGATCTTTTGTGAAACAACTTAGAAAAAAATTGCCAGAAGGATTAATAAAAGTTCGTTCAAAAATTGGCTATGTCTTAGAGGGTAACTAATTTGAAATTACCTTCTGAAAACAAAAGAATACCAGCACTTATTGTGCTTTTTCCACCAATAATACTGCTTGTATATGCAATAGTATCATACTTAATTCTTTTTGAATCAGAAATTGAAAATAGTAACTCTTTAGTTTCATTTTATAGATATGAAGTTAAAAAAACAATAAAAAAAGATTTAGAATCTCGTGCTAAAACAGTTAATAAATTTATTAATATCGATAGTAATAAAAATGTTTTAATTCACTTTCAAAAGCTATTAGACTCAATCTATTTACAAAATAAATCAATATTTATTTTAAATGATAAGGGTAAAATATTATATAAGCATGGCAAAATTCCAATAGATATAGTTAATAAAATAAAAGGAATTACAGGACACTATGAAGATGACAATTTTTTAGCATATGCTATAGATAGCAATAAATTGCACTACTATATTCTTTTAATTGCAGATAAACATATATCTTTAGAGTCTGTAAATAGAGCTCAAGAGTCGTTAACTGAACAATCTAAAAATAATATTAAAAATAGTCTATTTTGGTTGGGATTGATTTGGTTTTTGCTACTGTTTGTTTCACTATACATCTCTATTTTGGTATTTAACAAACTAAGAGAGTATGAAAAGAAGATTCAAAAAAATAAAGAGGAGATTATTTTCCAATCGCGTCAGGCAATGCTTGGTGAGCTTTTGCCAATGATTGCCCATCAGTGGAGGCAACCATTAAATAAAATAGCAGCTGTTTTAATGCGTATGAGATTTAATATATCTAGTGGTAATCCAAATGCACAAGTTCTTGATAAAAATTGCCAACTTATTGAAGATAGTGTAGATTTAATGAGTAATACTTTAGAAGATTTTAGAACATTTTATCGTCCAAAAGAGAAAGAGCAAAATGTTGAAATATCAGAGATTATAAGAAAAGCAGAATACTTCTTAGATGAGTTGTTAAAAAAGAGAAAAATTAGAGTTAGCCACAACTTAACAAAAGTAGAGGCAAAAGTTCATGCTAACGAGTTGCTACAAGTTTTAATAAACTTAATAAAAAATGCAGTTGATGCAATGGGTGATAAAGGGCATTTAGATATATCACTAAAAGATTTAGATGAAAAATATATAGAGATAAGAATAGAAGATGATGGAACAGGTATTCCAGAAGATATGCTAGAGAAAATTTTTGAACCTCACGAAAGCACTAAACAAGCATCAATGGGCTTAGGTTTATATATGTCTAAGCTAATTATTGAGGGTAGATTTAAAGGAAAAATTAAAGCATACAATACCGACCATGGTGCAGGATTTTTAATAGTAATACCTAAAAATGGGGGGGGGAGAAAGTAGAAAGTAATTGAGAATACCATAATTATCAATTATCCATTATCCATTATCAATTAACTCCTTTCCCACTCTCATAGCGCTATACCAAGCAAATATAAAGTTGTATCCTCCTCTATCACCAACAAAATCAACTACTTCTCCAATAAAGTATAATCCTTTTCGTTTTTTGCTCTGTAGTGTTAAATCTAACTCTTTACTATCAACTCCACCTATTGCAACCTCGGCATATTTAAACTCTCTTAATTTATCAATTTTAACTCTATACTCTTTTAATAACCCTACTAAAGCTTTTAAAATAGAGCTATTTAACTCTTTTTCACCTCTTTTATCTAATTTTAAATCTTTTAAAATAGTTTGAGCTATTTTAATATTTATAATGCCATTTAACCAATTTATTAACTTTAAATTACGCTCTTTATTAACTCTTTTTTTAAGAAAGCTAAATAGCTCTTTTTTGCTAAATTGTGGAAAAAAATCTATTAAAATATAGCAACTCTTATTTGCTTTAATAGCCCTAGCAACTTCAATACTTATATCTAGCACACTCAATCCACTAAGACCATACTTTGTAAAAAGTAAATCACCACTTTTACTTGTTATCTCTTTGTTTTCAGCTATTAAACTTAGCTTTACAACTAGCTTTACACCTTGAGCCTCTTTGCAAATA
>Ga0256828_1002711_pt1 | contig 10408 bp, 15 predicted proteins | sample CV88metaG_FD_185993 | JGI IMG/M metagenome (GOLD analysis project Ga0256828, IMG submission 185993) | Hydrothermal vent microbial communities from East Pacific Rise, Pacific Ocean - CV88 | ecosystem: Environmental > Aquatic > Marine > Hydrothermal vents | place: Pacific Ocean: East Pacific Rise... | reverse complement strand
TATATTTAACATCACTACTTAAATCATAATCATGACTATTAACTGTAGTTGATTGATAATCTTTTATTTTATTTCCAATTTTTAAAATATATCTATCAAGTTCAAACATTAATCCATAGTTCATATTAAATGATGTAGAGTTTATAGTGTCATTTTGAATTTCAGTACTATTATAGCCATAACCTATACCAAATGATATTGTAGGTAAACCAACTGCTTGTTTAATCCAAGATGGTAAAAATCTTAATCTTTGAGCATATTCTGCCATAGCACCAATGCTTTGATTTTCACTACTTAGTTGTCCATCAAAATATAATCTATAAGTTTGCATATTATCATATCCATACTCAAACATTAGCTCTTTATTTGTTTTTGTTTTGTAGTTAGTTGTAGTTTTATCTATGTAATCAAAAGTGTTATTTCCAACACCTATAGAATAAAAGTTGTTTGCATTTAGTGTAAGTGCAAAAATAAATATTAAAAAAAATAGTTTCATTTTATATACCTTTTGTAAAAAATAATTTCTAGTTTACATTAACTTAACCTAAAATAAAGTTAATTTTAAGTATTATTCGCGTTCATATTGTAAAATCTGATTTTACAAATTTTAGAAAGGAGATTCAAACTATGCCAAAGATGAAATCTAATAGTGGAGCTTTAAAAAGATTCAAAGTTAAGAAAAATGGTCAAATTAAAAGAGGAAGTGCTTTTAGAAGCCACATTTTAACTAAAAAATCACAAAAAAGAAAAGTTGACTTAAGAGGTCCACAAACTGTTGCAAGTGTTGACAATGCAAGAGTTAAAAGAATGTTAAACAAAGCGTAAGCTTTTTTAAATTTCTAAGCAAATAGTCCCTCCGATTAAATTCGGACAAGTTCGATTAATATCGACACCCATATACACAAATAAGTATTACGGTAAAGAAAAGGAAAAAATATGCCAAGAGTAAAAACTGGTACGATAAGAAGAAAAAGACATAAAAAGATCTTAAAATTAGCTAAAGGATTCTACAGTGGTAGAAGAAAACACTTTAGAAAAGCTGCTGAAGCTGTAGCACATGCATTCCAATATGCTTACAGAGACAGAAAACAAAAGAAAAGAGAATTTAGAAAACTTTGGATAGTTAGAATCAATGCTGCTTGTAGATTAAATGGTACAACATATTCAAGATTTATGAATGCACTTAAAGTTGCAGGAATAGATTTAGATAGAAAAATCTTAGCTGATATGGCTATGAATGATGCTACTTCATTTGCAAGTTTAGTAGAAAGTACTAAAAAATAATTTTTATTACTGATACTAAAAAAGGCTAGGTATTTTTACCTAGCCTTTTTTTATATCTAAAATATAAAAATACTAATAAGGTGTAGCTTCAATCCACCCATCAACTTTTCTTTCAATCACTTCTGCTAAACCTGTCTGAACATATGTTAAATCTTCTATAAAATCATTTTTAGTCCAGCCCATAGTTTGCATTGTATTTTTACATGCTACAAATTCTACATCATATTCCATTAGTGATTTTACTTTAGAACTTAATTCTTTATCATAGTCTTTTTTTAATACTCTCATACCATATGCATAAGTAACAACAGATATTTTAATACTTTCAGCAGGATATTCTTTTAATACATTGTAAATAGCACCAAGTGTATGTTTAACTCTTTGCTTATCATTAAAATTTAACTTAATCATCCATTTTCTAGGATTATCAAAAGTTGGTTTTGGTTCGCTAAATTCCATTTTTGCAAATGATGATATAACTAATAACATCACTAAAATTAACTTCTTCATTTATTTGTCCTTTGTTGTTAATGTTTTATTATAATATATTATAAATAAATTTTGGCTATTATTGCAAAATAAGGAATATCATGAAAAAACAAACAGTAATATTATTTGATTTAGATGGAACACTAATAGATAGTACAGAAGCTATTGTTGGTACATTTTTTTATAGTTTTAAAAAACTAAATTTTGAATTTAAAGGTAATGAAGAAGATATAAAAAATCTTATAGGTTATCCATTAGATGTTATGTATGAAGGATTAGGAGTAGCTAAAGATGATGTACAATTATTTGTAGATACTTATAAAAACAGATATAGACAAATATCACTTGAACAAACAGTGTTACTAAATGACGCAAAAAAAAGTTTAGAACTAGCATCAACTTTTGCAACATTAGCAATTGTAACTACAAAAACAACAAAATATACAATTCCATTGCTTGAAGATATGGGCATTATGGATTATTTTAAGCTTATTATTGGGCGACAAGAAGTTGTAAATCCAAAACCACATCCGGAGCCAGTTTTAAAAGCAATCGAAGGTTTAAATGTAACTATAAGTAACACTAATATATATATGATAGGAGATACGAAACTTGATTTAATTGCTGCAAAAGAAGCAAATGTTCAAGGGGTAGGAGTACTTTGTGGATACGGTAAAATAGATGATTTAAAGCAATATTCTAATATGGTTTACAAAACAACATATGATGCAATATTAGCAATAAAAGAACAGCTTAGTAATAAATAAGCAATAGTTCAAAGCAATATATAAGTATTATTATTTTAGAATGAGATAAATTAATTATATTGAATAAATTAAGGAGAAATAATGCTAGAAATTAGATGGCATAGTAGAGCTGGACAAGGTGCTGTAACAGGTGCTAAAGGATTAGGTTCAGTTGCTGCTGAAACAGGTAAGCAAGTACAAGCTTTTTCATTTTATGGATCTGCTAAAAGGGGTGCTTCAATGACAGCATACAATAGAATTGACGATGAGCCAATTTTAAATCATGAAAGATACATGCAACCAGATTATGTATTTGTTATTGATCCTGCTCTTGCATTTACAGATAATATTACAGAAGATTGTGGTGAAGATACAAAATATATTATTACTACACATTTACAAAAAGATGAATTAATATCTTTAATTCCTGCATTACAAGGTAAAGAAGATAATGTTTATGTACTTGATTGTTTAACAATTGCACAAGAAACTATTGGAAGACCAATTCCAAATACTCCTGTATTAGGTGCATTTATGAAAATATCTCAAATGTTCCCAATTGAAGAATTTAAAGCATCTATGCATAAAATTTTAGGTAAGTTACCAGCAAAAATTGTAGAAGCAAATATGCTAGCAATTCAACGAGCATACGACGAAGTAAAATAGGAGATATTAAGATGGCAAAAGAAAAAGACTTATCAACAAGAGTAGTACCTGATTTAAAGAGTATTCCAGATAGTAAATCAATCTATGATATGGGTTGGGATGAATTAGTTCAAGGTGCAGCTTGTTTTTCATTTGATGGTGAAATCGAAGGAACAGTGGTAAATACTCAACCAGAAAATAGAAAATATGCTGAAACAAACTCTATGAACAAATATGTTGGAGATTGGAGAGTTATTAAACCAGTATGGCAAGTAGATTTATGTATTGACTGTCAAAACTGTTGGTTATATTGTCCAGATAGTTCTATTATTTCAAGAAATAAAGAGATGGTAGGAGTAGATTATGATCACTGTAAAGGTTGTGGTATTTGTGTTGAAGTATGTCCTACAAATCCAAAATCATTATTAATGTTTAGTGAAAATATAAAAAATGAAGAAGCTCTGACTCAATGGCCAGAGAAAAAAAAGAAAGGTGAATAATAATGTATAGAAATAAAAAATCTATGGAATTAAATACTGTTGAAGTATGGGATGGAAATGTTGCAAATGGTCAAGCTTTAAGACAAGCTGGTGTTGATGTTGTTGCTGCATATCCTATTACTCCTTCAACTGGAACTGTTGAATCGTATGCTTCACATCATGCAAACGGTTATGTTGATGGTGAATTTGTAATGGTAGAATCTGAACATGCTGCTATGTCAGGATGTATTGGAGCTGCTGCTGCTGGTGCTAGAACTGCAACAGCAACATCATCTCAAGGTTTAGCACTTATGGTTGAAACATTATACCAAGCATCTGGGATGAGAATGCCAGTAGTATTATGTTTAGTTAACAGAACACTAGCTGCTCCGCTAAATGTAAATGGTGATCATTCTGATATGTATCTTGCTAATCAAAGTGGATGGATTTCATTAGATGCTTGTACTCCTGAAGAATCTTATGACTTAGTACTTTGTGCATTTAGAATTGCAGAGCATTTAGATGTAAGACTTCCAGTTATTGTAAATCAAGATGGTTTCTTAACATCTCATAAAGCACAAAATGTAAGACCTTTAAATGATAAAGATGCTTATGATTTTGTTGGTGATTATGTAGAAGTTAACTCTATGTTAAACTTTGATAAACCTGTAACTCATGGTGTTCAAACAGAGTCAGATTGGCATTATGAGCATAAAGCTAAACAAAACAAAGCAATGATGGAATCTCCAAAAATTATTCAAGAAGTATTTGACGAATATGCAAAACTTTCTGGAAGACAATATAATATGATTGAAACATATTTATGTGATGATGCAGATGTTGTTATTATTTGTATGGGAACAACATATGAAACAGCAAAAGTTACTGCTGATAAATTAAGAGCTGAAGGTAAAAAAGTTGGTGTTTTATTACCAAGAGTATTTAGACCAACACAAATGGAACTTTTAGTTGAAAAATTAGCAAATGTTAAAAATATTGTATGTATGGATAGATCAGCTCCAGGTGGACAAACTGGTTTATTATACAATGATGTAGTAGGTGCATTTTACAATACATCAAAAAGACCATTAGTATCTAATATTATTTATGGTTTAGGTGGTAGAGATATTAATGTTCAAAATTTAACAGATATCTTTAATGATGCATTAGAAGAAGTTAAAAATGGTAAACTTGCAGGTCCAATTCAAAAATGGGTTGGTGTAAGAGGTCCAGAATTAAGTTACTATAATATGGAAGGAAAATAAGATGGCATGTTCTATAGGTGGATGCGCTCCACAAGGAAATAAAGAAATTAAAAACTTAAAAGGTTTTTCAACAGCTGCAGAAAGATTTGAAGGTGCTCATGTACTTTGTCCAGGTTGTGCTCACTCTATTATTGTAAGAGAGATCTTAAATGCAACTAATGATAATATGGTATTAGGTTCAAGTACAGGTTGTCTTGAAGTTTGTACAGCAATTTATCCTCATACTTCTTGGGATAGTTCATGGATTCATATTGGATTTGAAAATGGTTCAACAGCAGTTGCTGGAGCTGAAGCTGCAAATAAAGCTTTAAGAAATAAAAAAAGAATTGATCCAAATACTCCAGAGCCTAAATTTGTTGCTTTTGGTGGTGATGGTTCTACTTATGATATTGGTTTCCAATGGATTTCTGGATGTTTTGAAAGAGGTCATGATATGATGTATGTATGTCTTGATAATGAAGTTTATGCAAATACAGGTGGTCAAAGATCTTCTTCTACACCTATTGGTGCATCTGCTACAACAAGTCCTGCTGGATCTGATTCATATGGAGAAAAAAGACACAAAAAAGATATGATGCAAATTATGGCTGCACATGGTGCTCCTTATGTTGCTCAAATTGCTCCAAATAAATGGAAAGATATGGTTAAAAAAATCCAAAAAGGATTTGATGCTAAGGGACCTGTTTATATCAATGCAATGTCAGCTTGTACAACTGAGTGGAAGTTCCCAGAACACCAAACAATTGAAGTATCTGATATGGCTACTGATTCATTAGTATTCCCATTATATGAAATTATTGATGGAAGAGAATTAAATATTACATATAGACCTAAAAATATTGTACCTGTAAGAGATTACTTAGGAGTACAAGGTAGATTTAAACACTTATTCAAAAAAGAAAATGAATACTTAATTGATGAGTGGCAAAAAAGAGTAGATAGAGATTGGGAATATTTACAAAGAAGAGAAGAAGCAAGAGTATAATTTTTGATTCTAACGCTTCAATAAAAATGCTTTTTCATTTCGGTCATTTACTGAGGTAAACTCCCTTCATGAAGAAAGCATTTTTCTTTTGGTTATAATCAAAATAGAGTTTTGGTTAAAAAGATGATAAAAGCCTAGCGTTAGCTAGGCTTTTTTTATATTAAATAATAAAAAAAGGATTAATATGTCAGAAATAAAAAATGTAACAGTAAAAAAAGAAGCAAATATATACTATGATGGAAAAGTAACAAGTAGAACTATTACTATGCAAAATGGTGATACACAAAGTTTAGGTATTATGCTTCCAGGTGAATATACATTTGGAACAAATGAAGCTGAAATTATGGAAATAATGAGTGGTGAACTTGATATTAAATTACCAGGTGAAGATTGGAAAACACTAAATACACCTGAAACATTTAATGTTCCTGCTAATTCATCTTTTGATTTAAAAATAAAAACAGTAACAGATTATTGTTGTTCATACATTAAATAATATATGATAGCTTATTTAGACCCACTTTATAGACCACCAGCTGAAGCTTCTAGTGTAATACTTCAAGTAACTTATGGTTGTAGTTATAATGAATGTACTTTTTGTTCTATGTATAGAACAAAAGGCTTTCATACAAGAAGTTTAGATGAGTTAAAAAAAGAGATAGATATATTAAGTAAAGATACACCATCTGCTACAAAAGTATTTTTAGCAGATGGTGATGCACTTGTTCTTGAAACAAATATTTTACTTGAGCTTTTAAAGTATTTACAAAAGTCTTTTAAAAGCCTAAGAAGGGTTTCTTTATATGCAACAGTACAAAATATACAAAATAAAACTTTTGAGCAATTAGAGCAATTAAGAGCTAATAAACTTAGCCTTATTTATATAGGTATAGAATCAGGTAATGACACAATATTATCTAAAATAAACAAAGGTGTAAATTCACTACAAATAATTGATGCTTTAAATAAGATAAGTGATGCAAATATCAAAATATCAGCTACAGTTATACTTGGTATTGCAGGAGTGGTTTATAGTAGTCTTCATGCAAAAGCAAGTGCAAATATAGTAAATAAAACAACTATCAATTATCTAAGTACATTACAACTTGGACTTGATGATATTATTAAAGAACAATTTTATAAAAACTTTCCAGAATATATTGCTTTGAATGATTATGACATACTTCAAGAACAAAGAATATTTATAGAAAATATTGAGCCTTCTAATAAGGTTATATTTAGATCAAATCATGCTTCAAATGCACTTCATTTAAAAGGTACATTACCTAAAGATAAAAATAGATTAATAAATGAATTAGATATTGCAAATATTTTAAAAGATGAAGTTATTATTCCTATGAAGTATAGAGGATTTTAATTATTATAAAAATTAAAAAAGGCTAGGTATTTTACCTAGCCTTTTTTTATATAATACTTTATATTAAGACATAATACCTTTTATTGTAAAGAATACTATTGCACTTAAAGTAGCAGCAGCAGGTACAGTAATAATCCATGCAGCAATAATTTTTTTAACTGCATCTCTTTTTACATATTTAATTTTTTTCACTTCTTTAAACTCTTTTTTCTCTGTTTTAACTAAAGCTTGTTTTTCATCAATTATTTTATAAAGTTCTACAATTCTTTCATAATCAGATTTTGATTTATCTTCTTTTTTATCAAGTTTTTTAAACTCTTTTTCTAAGTTTTCTAGATCTTTTTTATCTTGTTTAAATTTAGATTTTACAGCTTCTAACATTTTTGTATCACTTCTATCTAAATATTCTCTTAGGAATCCAACCCCAAATACCCCACCAACAGCAATATGTGTTGAAGATACAGGAAGACCTAGTTGTGAAGCTATAATAACAGTAATAGCAGCAGCCATAGATATAGAAAATGCTCTCATTTGATCAAGTTCAGTAATCTCACTACCTACAGTTCTAATTAATTTTGGTCCAAATAATGCAAGACCAACAGCAATACCAACAGCTCCAACACCCATAATCCATAATGGAATACCAACTTTAGAAGAGATACCACCAGAGTTAACAGCATCATTAATAGCAGCTAATGGTCCAATAGCATTTGCAACATCATTTGCTCCATGTGCAAATGATAATAAAGCAGCAGCAAAAATAAGTGGAATAGTAAATAAACTATTTACACTTTCTTTATTATTTTCTAATTTATTAGATGCTTTAGCTATAAGTGGTTTAACAACAAAGAATGTAGCTACAGCAAATGCAGTTCCAATACTAAGTGCAGTTATAAAATCTACTTTTACAATTTTTTTAACACCTTTTAACATAAGGTAAGTCATAAATGCCATAGCCATTAAAGAAACTAACAATGGCACTACTTTTTTAGCATTACTTATCATATCTTCTTTATAAGTAATTTTTGTTTTTATAAAGTAAAGGAATGATGCAGCAATAACTCCACCTAAAACTGGAGAGATTACCCAAGATGCAGCAATTTTACCCATTGTTCCCCATGATACTATTTCAAAACCAGCAGCAGCAATACCAGCACCCATAACACCACCAACAATTGAATGAGTAGTAGAAACAGGAGCTCCAACACTTGTTGCAAGATTTAGCCAAACAGCAGCACTAAGTAAAGCAGCACTCATAGCCCAGATAAATATCTCAGGATTTTCAATCATTCCTGGATCAATAATACCTTTTTTAATAGTTTTTACAACTTCACCACCTGCAATTAATGCTCCACTAGCCTCAAATACTGCTGCAATTACAATTGCCCAAAACATTGTAAGAGCTTTACTTCCAACAGCAGGTCCTACATTGTTTGCAACATCATTTGCTCCAATATTCATAGCCATGTATGCACCAAATACTGCACCTATGATTAAAAATTGATTATTTGCTACTTCACTATGTGTGAATGAAACCCAAATAAAAACTATAGCAATAAAAATAAATGAAATAGATACCTTTGTGTATCCTCCCATTGATTTTTTTGTTACTTTTTCCATCTCATTAATTGTTTTAATATCCATAAAGATATGTCCTTTTTTTAATATGTGTAATTATATTATTTAGTATGTTAATTGTATGTTAAAAATAAAGGGTCTAAAAATAGCTAAAAGTATGTTTTTATAAAGTATAGTAATAAATTATTACTATTTTTTTATATTTGATTTTATATTTTCTTTATTTTTAGAAAATCCTGAACCATCTTTACTTTTTTTCTTTAGATTTAATTCTTTGATATGGTCTTTGTATGGTATATTTTTAGAATTCATTAGTGCAAAAGATTTTACAATAACAGCAATTGTATTTGGCACTTTTTCTTTTTTCTTATAAGCTTGGATATTTTTTTCACTAACTTTTATAAGTTTAGCAAACTTAGGCAGAGTTAAATCAGCATCAAGTAATAGTTTTTTGAAATCTATAAATGTCATTTATTATCCTATATATTAGTAGATATATTATATAATAGTTACACTTAAATAAAAAGGAATTATTTTGACAACTAAAAAAGGTAAATATTATGAAACAAAAGCTTGTAATTACCTAAAAGATAATAGTTTTGAAATAATTGAAATAAACTTCTTTGCTAAAAAAATTGGAGAGATAGATATTGTTGCAAAAAAAGATGATATTTATCATTTTGTTGAAGTAAAAAGTGGAGAAAGCTTTGAAGCTGTTTATAATATAACACCTTCAAAATTAGGCAAATTAAAACGAAGTGTTGATTATTATATTCAAATTAAAAAGCTTAATATTGCATATTGTATAGATGCAATTATTTTTGCAGGTGAAGAACTAGAGTATTTAGAAAATATAACAATGTAAGTTTTATTTTTATAAAAAGTATGGTAAAATATGGTATATTTATAAAAGGGTGTAAAAATGACTAAAAAAATGACAATAACATTAGAAGAAAACTTAATTGATGAATTGAGTACATTAGCCAAAGATACAGGTAAAAAGAAAGCACAAGTAGTAAGAGAAGCACTGCAAGATTATTTTGATATAAATGCAGTGACTAGAACTGTACAAGAATACAAAATGGGAACATTAAAAACTGTTTCACATAAAGATGTAAGAGCTTCACTTGGATTATAATATCCAATATGATCCAAAAGCTATAAAAGAACTACAAAAATTAAACAAAACAATAGCTTCTGATATTTTAGATGGTATTGAAGAATATTTTTCTAATCCAATTCAAACAAAAATTAAAAAATTAAAAACACCTTTTGATGGTGCATATAGACTGAGACTTGGTGAGTATAGAGTAGTATTTTATGAAGAAAATGATTTGATACTTATATCAAAAATTGCACATAGAAAACAAGTTTATAAATAAGAGGTTATTGCATGTACTACAAAAAAGAATTAGAAGTAATAAAAAAATCAAATAGATATAGAGAAGTTAAGCTTTTTGATGAAGATTTAGTAGATTTTGCATCAAATGATTATTTAGGATTATCAAATAATAAAGAGCTATTTGAAGAAGCTTGTACAATGGTGCGAAATAATAAAT
>Ga0256828_1002709_pt1 | contig 10411 bp, 12 predicted proteins | sample CV88metaG_FD_185993 | JGI IMG/M metagenome (GOLD analysis project Ga0256828, IMG submission 185993) | Hydrothermal vent microbial communities from East Pacific Rise, Pacific Ocean - CV88 | ecosystem: Environmental > Aquatic > Marine > Hydrothermal vents | place: Pacific Ocean: East Pacific Rise... | reverse complement strand
GCAGCTTTTAAAGCTTTAGCAGTAGCACTTCGTCGTGCAACTACAAAAAATGAGCGTATAGGGATCCCTAGTACGAAAGATGTATTATGATTAAGCTACTTGTTTTAGATGTAGATGGTTGTATGACAGATGGAAAAATTGTTTATGATGCTAATGGTATAGAGAGTAAAAGTTTTAACGTTAAAGATGGTTTAGCTATTGCTACATGGATAAGAATGGGTAATGATGTAGCTATTATTACTGGTAGAAAATCGACTATTGTAGAAAAAAGAGCAAAAGAGTTGGGAATTGTTCATCTATTTCAAGGTGTAAAAGATAAACAAAAAGTTTTAGAGAAGCTTTTATATACACTCCAAATAAAACTTAGTGAAGTAGCAGCAATAGGGGATGATCTAAATGATTACCATATGCTCCAAAGTGTTGCTAAGAGTTTTACACCAAACAATGGTGTAAAAGAGATTAGAGAGATTGTAGATATTGTGCTTCAAGCTAAAGGTGGTGAAGGTGCAATTCGTGAGATGATAGACTCAATAGTTGAGCAAAACAATCAAAAAGAGGCATTTTTAGCACACTGGTTATGAATATAAATATATTTTTTCTCTTAATTATTGCTGTTTTGTTTGGTGTTTATTTTGGTTTTAAACCTTTAGATATAGCATTGAAAAAACAAGAGCAACTACCACTTGTAGAGTTGAGTAATTTTACACTTTATGAGGTAGATAGAGTAAAGTTAAGAACACAATTAACAGCAAAAGATGCAAAAAAATTTGAAGATCGTTATGAGATTCAAAATATAGATTATACAGATAACAAAAAAGATTTTTTAGTAAATATTCAAGCTCAAAAAGCTATCTATAAAGATAACAATATCTTTTTAAATGGAGATATCTCCTTTGTGCGTGAAGATGGTTTTACTTTTCATACCCAATCGGCAAAATATGAAAAAAAAGATGATCTTCTTACAATCAAAGGGAAGTTTTTTGCGAAAAATAAAGATAGTAATATGAGTGGAGAAAACCTTTTATATAAAATCAATGATGAAGTTGTAGAGTCTAAAAATATAAAAATAGTTTATGATTTGAAAGAGAGCTTATAGATATGAAATGGTTTTTATTATTACCTTTATTAAGTGTTTTTGTAGTGGCACAAGAGTTAAAAATAGAGGCAGAGTTTTTTAAAGCAGATGAGAAAAAAGGGGTTTCTTTTTTTCGTGGGAATGTGTATATTAAAAAACAAAACGATGAGTTAAATGCTTCAGAGGTATATATTTATACAGATAAAAACCATAAACCTACAAAGTTTCAAGCGCAGGGTGATGTCTCTTTTGCTATTGAAACAAAAAAACATGAAAAATATAGAGGCAAAGCACAAAAGGTTATTTATATTCCAAAAACAAAAGAGTATTCATTTTTTGGAGATGTACACCTTATGCAGGTAGATAAACAAAAAGAGATAAAAGGTGATGAAGTGGTTTTACAAACAGTAGATGGTAAAGCGTATGCAAAGGGGAAAAAGAGTGGCCCTGTTATAATGATATTTGATATAGGTGAGGAGTAAAAATGGTAGAGATTGTAGATGCGAAGTTTATAACATCAGCACCAAATGTAAAGTTAGCACCACCTTCAGATGAACAAAATGAAGTTGCTTTTATGGCAAGATCAAATGTTGGAAAGAGTTCTTTACTTAATGCTCTTACTAATCATAAAAATTTAGCAAAAGTTTCTTCAACACCAGGAAAAACAAAACTAATTAACTATTTTGATGTTACATTTTTAAATAGAGAAGACTCTTCAAAAACAATAGCAAAGTTTGTAGATTTACCAGGATTTGGTTATGCAAAAGTTTCAAAATCTCAAAAGCATGACTGGGAAAAAAACTTAACAGATTACATTACAAAACGTAAAAATATTAAGATTTTTATCCACCTTATAGATTCTCGTCATCCCCATTTAGATATAGATAGAGATGTAGCAGAATTTTTGGTAAATAATGCAGATGAGAGTCAATATATTGTACAAATTTTTACAAAAATAGATAAACTCAACCAAAAAGAGCAAAATGCTCTAAGACGTGAGTTTCCAAATGCTTTAATGGTTTCTAGTGCGAAAAAAAGAGGTTTACACAAGGTGATACAACTTATTTATGATATTTTGCATGAAGAAGAGGAGATTCAAGAGGAAGTGGATGAAACTCTGTAGTGCAAAACTTAGTGATATTGGCTCTATTCAAAAACTAGTTTCTCAAGAGGTAGAGAGTGGTGTACTTTTACCTAGAAGCGATGATGAAATAGCAACAAATATTCGCTCTTATATTTTAGCTTATGAGCAGGAGCGTTTAGTTGGGTTATGTGCTTTACACATCCACACCCAAGAGTTAGCGGAGATTCGCTCGTTAATTGTAGATAAAGATTTCCGTTCCGCTGGTATAGGGAAAGAGTTGGTTTTAAAAAGTATAGCCAATGCACAAGAGTTAGGGTTAAAGCGTGTTCTTTGTTTAACATACCAAGATCAGTTTTTTAAACTTTTAGGGTTTGAAGAGATTCCAAAAGAATCGATTCCTGAACATAAAATTTGGGCAGATTGCATCAAATGTAAACATTTTCCTATATGCAACGAAATATCTCTGATAAAAAAACTTTAAAACAAATTGGATACCTTTTTGCTTTTATTCTCTATGAGAGTTTAAGTAGTATCTACCTTTTTTTACCACCCCTATTTTCTGTACTTTTTTTTCTTTATGTAAGAGCACTCAAACAACATAAAAACTTTACACTTTTTTTGATTATTTTGGCACTTTTATTTTTTGAAGCAGATAAAGGTTACACAGCATTTAGTTCTATTTTATATTTTACTCTTGTAGCTAAATTTGTTATGCCAAAAGTTGTTCAAAGTTTTAGTTGTGTTAGTTGTATTCGCTTTAGTTATGTCTTTTTAGCGTATATTGGATTTTATTTTGTTTCTCTTTTTTTAGCTAATATCTTTTTAGCAGAATCTCCAGAGTTTAGTTATTATATGATTTACTATATAATTATAGAGTTTTTCTTTGTGAGTTTATTATGAGAATACGTATTATATTATTTCTTTTTTTCTCTATATGGATAGCTTTACTTGTAAGGGTTTTTAACCTAGCCATAGAGTCTAATAGCTATTATGAAAAATTGAGTTTAAATAACACAATAAGAGTTGAAAAAATTGCACCTGTAAGAGGGGAAATACTTGATAGAAACAATAAACCTATTGCTATTAATCAGTTAGGTTTTAAGATACAGTTAAAACCTCATCTTCTTTCAAAACGTAAGATAAAAGAGTTTCAAGAAGAGGTGGATCTTTTAGTTCATTATTTCCCTAAACTTGATAAAGAAAAGATTATTAGAAACTATAAGAAAAAAGACTCTTTTTATAACCATAATTTTATTGATGTTGTAAGTTTTATTCCTTATAAGCAGATGATGCCTGTTTACTCACTTTTGAATCTACGTGAAAATATTAAGATTGTTTCTGCACCAAAGCGATACTACCCTTATGGGCATATAGGTGCGCATATGATAGGTTACGTTGCACGTGCAAACAGAAGAGATATTGGAGACGATGAGCTTTTAGAGCTTATAGGGCATATTGGAAAAACAGGTTTAGAGAAATATTATAATAAATATTTACAAGGGGAAGCAGGTTATAGAAAAATAAAAGTAAATGCAAGTAATCAAGAGATAGAGGAACTCTCTAGTAAAGACCCAATAGAAAATAGAAAACTAAAACTAACACTCGATATGGAACTTGAAAAGTATATAGATAAACTTTTTAAGAAAAAATCTGGTGCAGTTGTAGTTATGAATGTAGATGGTTCTATTTTGGCTGCGAGTAGTTACCCTAACTATGATTTAAATATCTTTGTAAATGGTATGTCTTATAAGATGTACAATGACTTAGCAACAAACCCTGAACACCCCTTTACAAATAAACTTGTACATGGGCTTTATCCACCTGGCTCTACCATAAAAACAGGTTTGGGACTTTTGTATATTACAACAAAGTTAAATGAGAATTGGAGTGTTTATTGTAAGTCTAATTTTCCAATGAGTGGAAGGATATTTCGTTGTTGGAAAAAACATGGTCATGGGAGAACAAGTGTTGTAAAAGCGATACGTGAGAGTTGTGATGACTATTTTTACAAAGGGAGTGTAGAAGTAGGGAATATGGCAATGAGTAAAGCGCTTATGCGTTATGGTCTTGGTAAAAAAACAGGTATAGATTTACCAAATGAGTTTATTGGTGTTGTCCCTTCACGTGAATGGAAAATGAGAAAGTATAATCGTGCTTGGAATATTGGAGAAACACTTAATACTGCCATTGGGCAGGGGGATTTTTTGGTAACACCTATTCAAATTGCACAATTTACTGCCTTATTAGCTACTGGAAAATTACCACGTCCCCATTTTGCACAATATATAGGAGATAAAAAGGTAGAACCTGAATATAAGGATGTGTTAACACCAACAGAAAAGAAAAAACTTCCTATTATTCAAAAAGCGATGTACCAAGTATGTAATTCACCTCATGGAACAGCTCACCATTATGTTTCTTTAAAGGGGATAAAAATAGCAGGTAAAACCGGAACAGCACAGGTTATTGGGATTAAGCAAGATATTAAAAAAAGAAAGTTAGAGCATGAACTTGCATACTATAAACGCTCTCACGCATGGTTTACAACCTATGGACCATACAAAAATCCACAATATATTGTTCTTGTAATGGTGGAACATGGTGGGCATGGTGGACATGCTGGTGGTAGGATTATTTCTAAAATATATAGAAAACTTATCGATATGGGGTATATTAAATAATTTTGCTATAATTGCAAAAGAAAAATCATTCAAGGAAAGAAATTTATGGGTAGAGCGTTTGAATATAGAAAAGCAGCGAAATTAAAAAGATGGGGAAATATGTCTAAACTTTTCCCAAAACATGCTAAAAAAATCACGATTGCAGCAAAAGATGGTGGGGGAGATCCTGACTCTAATGCAAAGTTAAGAACAGCTATTTTAAATGCAAAGAGTGATAATGTTCCAAAAGATGTTATTGAAAAAGCTATAAAAAGAGCATCTGGTAAAGATGCTAAAGATATTTTAGAAGTGAACTTTGAAGCAAAAGCACCACATGGTGTTTTACTTTTTATTGAATGCGCAACAGATAACAATACACGTACAGTTGCAAATGTAAAAAGTACATTAAATAAAAATGGTGGAGAGCTTTTAACAAATGGTTCACTTGACTTTATGTTTTCAAGAAAAGCTATTTTTGAATTTAAACTTCCAGAGGGTGTAGATATAGAGGAGCTAGAATTAGAGCTTATTGATGCTGGACTTGAAGAGATTGAAGCTGAAGATGGTGAGGTTATTGTAACAACTGATTATACTGACTTTGGAAATATGCAAAAAGCACTTGAAGGACAAGGAATTGAACTTGACAAAGCTGAACTTCAACGTGTTCCAAACACTCCTGTAACAATTAGTGAAGAGCAACAAGAGGAAGTTGATAAAATCATAGAAAAACTTGAAGATGATGAAGATGTACAACACGTCTTTACAAATATAGAATAATCTCCACAAATTTGTGGAGAGATTTTATGTTTACGCTAACTAAAGAGACTTCAACACTTCTTGAAGTAAAACAATCAAAATTTATAACCCATTTAGTACCATATAGTAACTACGAAGAAACACTCAAACACCTCAAAGCACAACACCCAAAAGCAAGACATTTTGTAGTAGCGTATCGCTACTTTAACGAGTATGACCAAATAGTGGAACACTCAAGTGATGATGGTGAACCAAAAGGAACATCGGGTAAACCCTCTTTAATGGCACTAAGTGGTGCAGAGCTTATAAATGTAGGTGTTATAGTTGTGCGTTACTTTGGTGGTACAAAACTAGGTACTGGAGGGCTTGTAAGAGCTTATAGCGATGTGGTAAATTTAGCAATAAATGAAGCCAATCTTGTTGAGTATGTAAAAACATTTCAAAAGAGCATAGAGGTTAGCTACGCGGATGAGCGTTATGTAACATATGAGGCTGAAGCATTTAATGTAAGAGTGTTAAATAAAGAGTTTGGAAATAATGTTGTTTTTAAACTAGAGGCTTCTAAAGAGGATTTAGAAGCACTTTTGCAAAAGCTAGAGAGGGTTGTGCTTTAGCGGTGCTTTCTATGTTTTTTTCTATCTGTTCTTACTGAGCGTTCCCAAAGATAATTTACAAGTAAATACCCACCAATAGAAATTACAACAGAATAAAATGCCGTTCCCACATAAAGAGGAACAAAAATATTGTCTATATTATTTGTAAACCAATCCATTGAAATCTCAACATCTCCTATTTTTGTACCAAGAAAGAATGAACCTGTTAAATACTCAATATAGTAAAGCGGAGGCATTGTAAAAGGATTTGTAAGCCAACACATAGCTAAAGCTATTGGGACATTAAACTTCAAAAGTGGCATCATTGCAATAACAGCTGCCATCTGCATAGGCATAGGGATCATTGCAATAAAAAGACCAATAAAAACAGCGTTACTTACCATGCGTCTGTTTGTAGAGAGATACTCAGGGGAAATATGATACTTTTTAATAAACTGTTGGAGTTTTTTGTTTTTACTAACTTTTTTAAGGGCTTTTCGAATCATTATTCAACCAAATTTTTTTGTGATTATAGCAATATTTTTAAGGATAAAACTTTAAAAGTAGATTGATTTTGAATTATATCCTTTGAAATTCATTATTATTTCTGTAAAAAATATAAAAACTTACATTTTTGTAAGTTTTTAATAATTATTTCATCAATTGGGTGATACAATCTTATATATAGTAATTAGTTTGAGGAAAAATTGAGTGAAAACATTAAATAGTAGGTATAAAAATGGAGCTGCTTTAAAGGAATTTATAAAAAATAATCATATTCCAAATTCAAATCTTGTATTTTTGCAAGTTTTTAGTGGAAAGATAGATAAAAAGTTTATTATTAATCTTTTAGAGGAAGTTCAACAACTTTTGCCTGATATTCAGATTATAGGGACAACGACAGCTGGTGAGATTTTAGATACAGCTATTTTAGAAGAGAGTATTATTTTATCTTTTACAATTTTTACGAAAACAGAAATAAAAATTTATTCCTCAAATAAAACTAATACACATGAGATAATTGATGATTTACTTCAACAATTTGATAATACAAAAAAAGCAAAAGTTGCTATTGCATTTGCTGATGGATTGAGCATTAATGGAGAGATGCTTTTAAATGAATTACAAAACTATGATAAAAATTTAATTATAGCTGGTGGTTTAGCTGGGGACAATGCAAACTTTGAACATACATTTGTTTTTAGTAGTAATGAAAAGGGATTAGATTCTAAAGTGGTTATTGCATTTTTATATAATGACGAACTCAACGTATATCAAAATGCAAAATTTGGATGGAAGCCTCTAGGTAAAGAGATGTTAATAACAAAGGCTATCAATAATATAGTTTATGAAATAGATGGTTTTAAAGCTATTGATGTTTATGAGAAATATCTTGGTAAATCAGTTACTAGAGAGTTAACAGAGATGACTTTAGAATTTCCTCTTATTGTAAAAAAAGGGGATGTTTATACATCAAGAGCAGTTGTATCGAAACTTGATAATGGTGCATTAGTTTTTGCAGGTAATATAAATAAGGGAGAGAAAGTTACTTTTGGATATGGTAATATAGAGTATATCTTAGAAGATAATAAAGCAATTGCGCAAGAGATTATAAATTATCCAATAGAGTCTATTTTTATTTATTCTTGTGTAGCAAGAAAAACTTTACTTGATCAGTTAATAGTTCAAGAGATAGCTCCTTTTAATAAACTTGCTGCAGTAAGTGGTTTTTTTACATATGGTGAGTTTTATACAGATAATATGCATAACTATAGTTTATTAAATCAAACAATGACTCTTTTGGCTTTAAGTGAATCTAATATTGTTTCACAAAAAGAGACTTTATATTTTCAAAAAATATTTTCAAAAACAAAAAGAGAAAATACACTAAAAGCTTTAGCTCATTTTTTAGATACTACAGCTACGGAACTTCAAGATGAAAGAAATTTTATAAAAGCTATTTTAGATTCTCAAGAAAATTTTGTTATAACAACAGACAATCAAGAGATTATTTCCGCAAATAAATCTTTTTTAGAATTTTTTAATGTGAAGAATGTAGAAGAGTTTAAACAAAAGATAGGTAATTGTGTATATGATGTTTTTGTAAAGGATAATTTAAATCTCTTTTCAAAGGATATAAATAAAGAGAACTGGTTAGATTACATTGCAAAGGATTCTTCAAGAGTTTATGAAGTTATTTTAAAAAAAGAGACAAAAGAGCATATTTTTACTATTAATGTAGAGCGATTACAATATAAAGGAAATGCTTTAAAAAGTATTGTTTTTACAGATGTGACAGAGGTTATAAGAACTAAAAAGAGATTTGATACTCTTTTAAAAGATACAAAAGAATCTATTGAATATGCATCAATGATTCAAGAGTCTATTTTACCACTTGAAAAACAGATGAGAAAAGTATTTGATGGATGTTTTATTTTTAACAAATCAAAAGATGGTGCAAAAACACAAATATATAATTTGAATAAAATTAGAAAAAATGAATATATTCTAAGTGTTTTAGATTCTAAGCAAGAAGGTGTAAAGGGTATTTTCTCAACAATGTTTTTTAATGCTGTTGAAAAGCAGATTATTAACACCTTAGTGAGTGAAAATATTGAAGATATATCAACAAAATGGATGTTAAATAAATTTTTGGAAGAGGTAACAACAGCTTATTTTGAAGGGATTATTATATATTGTAATTTAGAGAAAAACTTTATACGTTTTAGTGGTGTAAATACTCCTCTTTATATTATACAAAATAATCAACTAAAAAGCTTTTTATCTCAAGAGGATGAAATAGAAATTGATATAGGGAAAAGATTAGATTTTTTTGTAGCAACAAATGATTATTTCAAGACGATTGATACAAAAACTTTTTTTCTTCCATTACAAGAACAAAAAGAGTACTATAAAAGTCAACTTGAAGAGGAAAAACTGAATATGATTATTGCAGGTTTTACACTCGATTTTCAAGAGACTATTCTTGTTAAATACGAAGGAGAATTTACACAAGATAAAATGACAAAATGTATGGATAAACTTGAAGATACTATAGACAATATGGGAATTTTTGGAAATATAGCTACTATTTTTGCAGAACAATATCAAAATATTTTGAATTATTCAAAAAGTATAGATGAAGAGATTGTAGAGATTATTCCGTATGGTAAAATTCAAGTTCAAAGAAACAAACAAGGAATCTATGAGGTAAATAGTAGTAATATTCTATCTTTAGAAGATAAAGAAAAAATTGAGCCAAAACTTATAGAGATTGCATCATTAGATCATGCTGGTATCAGAAAACGCTACAGAGAGTTAAGAAAATCTGGGGCTAATACGCATACAAAAGGTGGTGGTATAGGTTTTTATGAAATTGCAAAGCGTTGTAGTGCTTTAGAATATAACTTTAAAGCTCTTAATGCTACAAGATTTGAATTTAATTTAAGGTCAATTTTAAGTAATAAGAAATAGGGGCTTTTTTGTCAGTAAAGTATAAAATTAATGGAGATGTTTTAGCAATAAAAACTCTTTTAAGTATAGAAAGAGAGTTTTTAAATACAAAAAGTAATATTCATAAAGCAAGAAATGAGTTAAAAATTTTAGAATTGGATGGCATTAAAAGTGTTGTGAAATCTTTTAAAATTCCCCATTTTATTAATCGTATTGTTTACTCATTTTTTCGTGATTCTAAGGCGAAAAAGTCGTATGAGTATGCACTAAAGATAGGTTCATTTACTCCTAAGCCTTTAGCTTATATAGAATTTTATGAGCAAAACTTGCTTAAACAAAGCTATTTTATTAGTGAAGAGTTTAAATATGATTTTACTATACGTGAACCACTTTTAGAAAAAGATTTTGAAGATAGAGAAAAGATTTTTAGAGCCTTTACCCTTTTTACATTAGAATTACATAATGCCCGGATTTTTCATAATGACTATTCTCCAGGGAATATTCTTATAAAGAAACAAAATGGGGAGTATTGTTTTAAAATAGTAGATATTAACCGTATGAATTTTATGCCATTAGATGAAGATTTACGTGCAAAAAATTTCTCAAAACTTTGGGCAGATGATGATGTTTTGGAAATTATTGGTGATGAATATGCAAAACACTATAATGTTTCTACAAGTTTTACGCAAAAACTACTTGATTATAACAATAAAAATAAAAGAATTAAAAACTTCAAAAAAAGGCTTAAAGGTAAAAAAGTTTAAAAATTTTTGTTACAATTGCAAAATTT
>Ga0256828_1002708_pt1 | contig 10413 bp, 7 predicted proteins | sample CV88metaG_FD_185993 | JGI IMG/M metagenome (GOLD analysis project Ga0256828, IMG submission 185993) | Hydrothermal vent microbial communities from East Pacific Rise, Pacific Ocean - CV88 | ecosystem: Environmental > Aquatic > Marine > Hydrothermal vents | place: Pacific Ocean: East Pacific Rise... | reverse complement strand
GAAATCAGAAATCTTAGAGGGTGGTAAAGTGATTATGGGTCTCTTTGGATTAACTATTTTCTTTGCCATTATCTCTCATCAAGCACTTCACCTTCCTGCAATGTGGGGAATGTTATTTGGTTTGGCTATTTTAAAACTTTATGTTTACAAACTTAATGAAAGCTCTTCTCCTACTCATGTTAATGTATTTACATGGATTGCAAAAGTTGAAAATGATACACTCCTCTTCTTCTTTGGTATTTTGGCAGCTGTAGGTGGGCTTCATTTCTTAGGTTTCTTAGAGTACTTTACAGCACTTTATGATACTTTTGGAGCAACAGCCGTGAACATTGGGGTAGGTTTCCTTTCAGCAATTGTTGATAACGTTCCTGTTATGTCAGCTGTACTGAAAGCCAATCCAAACATGGGTACAGACCCAATGATTATTCAAGAGCAATGGATGTTGGTAACCATGACAGCAGGTGTTGGTGGGTCTCTCATCTCATTTGGTTCAGCAGCAGGTGTTGGTGTTATGGGTAAAATGCACGGTATTTATACTTTTGGTTCACACATGAAACTGGCTTGGACAGTACTTGTCGGATACATTGTATCTGTAGCTGTTTGGTATGTTCAATTTAATATGTTGCATATAGGATAACCTCTATCTTCTTGATTTCATCAAATATTTTATTTGGTGAAATGACTCTATACTATTTTCTCTATATTTTTTCAATTTAACCATATTATTATGAATTTAAAGTAGAAAATAGTGTGGTTAATAGCCTAAAAAATTATAACACTTCTTACACTCATCAAAAACACAGTATAATCTTAACAAGTTTTAACTCACAGAAAATAAGGAAAATATATATGAAAAAAGTACCCATACTCGTCCTAGACTTCGGTTCACAATACACACAACTCATAGCAAGAAAATTAAGAGAGAGTGGGGTCTACTGTGAAGTAGTACCTTATAGAGAGAACATCGCCAACATAAAAGCACGTAAACCACAAGGAATCATCCTCTCAGGTGGGCCTGCATCGGTCTATGCAGAAGATGCCTACAAACCGAGTGAAGAGCTCTGGTCTCTTGGTCTGCCTATTATGGGAATTTGTTATGGAATGCAGTTGATAACACAGCGTTATGGTGGAGAGGTTGTATCGGCTGACCACCATGAGTATGGAAAAGCAAAATTGACCCTCAAAGAGTCTAAAATCTTTGATGGCATGACCAACGATGAGACAGTATGGATGAGTCATGGAGACCGAGCAGAGAAGATTCCTGATAACTTTGAAGTGATTGGAACATCAGAGAACTCTCCTTACGCTGCGATAGCCAATGAAGAGATGAAAATCTACGCGTTTCAGTTTCACCCAGAGGTTCACCACTCGGTAGAGGGAACAAAACTACTTAAGAACTTTGCAAAACATATCTGTGGATGTGACAGCACTTGGAACATGGGTGGATTTGCCAAAGAGAAGATAAATGCGATAAAAGAGCAGGTGGGTGACAAAAAAGTACTTTGTGGAGTGAGTGGAGGGGTTGACTCCTCTGTGGTCGCTGCGATGCTAAATGAAGCACTTCCAAAAGAGCAACTCATCTGTGTCTTTGTAGACCAAGGGTTGTTGCGTAAGAACGAAGCAGAAGATGTTCAAAATATGTTCAGACTGCTTGATATTCCTCTTATCACCATCGATGCTAAAGAAGAGTTTATGAAAGCCTTAGAGGGAGTGAGTGACCCAGAGGTTAAGCGTAAAGCGATAGGTGAGAAGTTTATTGAGGTGTTTGATGCAGAGGCTAAAAAACATACCGATGTAGCCTTCTTGGCACAAGGAACACTCTACACCGATGTGATAGAGTCCGTCTCGGTTAAAGGACCTTCTAAAACCATCAAATCTCACCACAATGTGGGGGGATTGCCTGACTGGATGACCTTTGAGTTGGTTGAACCACTAAGAGAGATATTTAAAGATGAAGTTCGTAAACTTGGGCTTGAACTTGGACTTCCAAAAGATATGATAGGTCGTCACCCATTCCCTGGACCAGGTCTTGCGATTCGTACTATGGGAGCTGTGACAGAAGAAGGATTACACCTTATTCGTGAATCAGATGCCATTATGCAAGAGGAGCTAAGAGCCACAGGTTACTACGACAAAGTATGGCAAGCGTTTACCGTACTTCTAAACGTTCAGTCAGTAGGTGTTATGGGTGACAACCGTACCTATGATAACACCGTCTGTGTTAGAATGGTAGAGTCAGTTGATGGAATGACAGCCACCTTTGCTCATGTCCCTCACGATGTATTAGAGGGAATCAGTCGAAGAATTATCAATGAGATAGATGGGATTAATCGTGTAGTTTATGATATATCCTCAAAACCACCAGCAACAATCGAGTGGGAATAAATTCTTCTCATTTCACTTCATCTGTGAGGGAGTGGTCTTAGTCATTTACTTATACGTAAACTCCTTCGCCACAACCCTCACATCTAAAGCAAACTGAGAAGAATTTGGTTTGCTTAGGTTTTTAGTTCAATGACTCTTACTCACACTTGTTATTGCTCTTTGTGTTTCTCTGTATCTCCTCTCTTCTAAAATAATTATGATTTAGAACCAAATTTACACAATTCATATGAAAATTAATTTTATCTCTGAAATTTATTCTATTTAATGTAAATTATTTGTATATTAGTAATAATTTAGGTTAATAAGAATTACACTATAAAGGAAAAAAGATGAAGATAAAAATATTATTACTTACAACACTCTTTTCGACGCTACTCAATGCCATGGGACACGATGTTAACTATGATGAGAAGTTTGACCAAGAGGAGAAAAATCAGTTAAATATAAAAGTTGTTGAAGCTGTAGAGAAGGAGGTTCCTCTCGTAACTCAACCTGTTGAACAGGTGAAAGAGGTTGTTCAACACAATCCTCTGGAGGGGGTTTTGATAGAGACGCTCTACTACCAAAAGAGAGCCAAAAATCCTGGGGAGAAAGAGCAGTATGTTCAGGTTCAAGAGGTTGACACCAACAGTAAGTTGACCTATATTAACAAAGTGAAGAATAGTACCAGTGAGGTGAAGAAGGGTATTGTCATTAGAAATCCTCTTCCTGCTGGAACAGAGTATGTTTTGGGTTCTGCAAGTTGTCTAAACCGTTGTACCATAAGATACTCAGCTGATGGAGGTAGAACACTTGTTGAGAGCGACAAAGGGGGAGAGGCGTACAACTATATAGAGTTTACTTTTACCTCAATACCACCTCAACAAGAGTATAAAATGGGCTTTGATGTCTTTGTAAGGTAGTAGAGTAGAATGGATAATTTACTTATTGGATTGGTGGTTACCATCGCCATATCGACGGTTATCAATGTCTTTCTTAAAAAGATAGATATACCAACTGTCATTGGTTATATCTTTACAGGTCTTGTTATTGCACAGATTTTTCATTTTGGAGAGGAGTCACGAGAGACACTCTCTCACTTAGCAGAGTTTGGTATTGTCTTTTTGATGTTTACTATCGGTCTTGAGTTCTCAATTAGTCATATGAAATCTATGAAAAAAGAGGTTTTCCTCTATGGAGGATTACAAGTAATACTCTCTGGGGTGCTCTTTACTATTTTAGCCAATACTTTTTTTGGTTTGGAGTTAAAAAATGCCATTGTTGTAGGGATGGCACTCTCTCTCTCCTCGACAGCGATTGTCTTAAAAGTGCTCAATGAGAAAGGGGAGATTCATACAGGATATGGACGGGTCACTTTAGGGATTCTCCTCTTTCAAGATTTGGCTGTTATCCCTATGCTTCTGATGATTTCTATCTTTACCTCAGAGAACGCATCGGTTTCAGAGCTACTTGTCGATACCTTTATCTCTGCAATCATTGTCTTTGTGATACTTTTTGTGGTGGGTAAATTCTTTATAGAGAGATTCTTCAACTGGGTGACGGCATCTGACTCAGAGGAGATATTTTTAGCATCGGTCATCTTAACTGTTATCGCTGCGTCACTACTGGCTGAACATTTTGGTTTCTCATTCTCTTTGGGAGCATTTATTGCAGGTATGACCATCGCTGAGACCAAGTATCGTTACCGTATTGAGGCTGACCTTGTCCCTTTTAGAGATATACTTTTGGGAATCTTCTTTGTCACCATTGGTCTTCAGATAAATCTGAACATTGTGGTCGATTATGGGTTTGTTATCTTGGGACTGCTTGTTGCCATTATGCTTATTAAGGCGTTGATTATTTTTGGAGCATTAAAGTTCTTTATACAGAGTCGTTCAGCACTTAAAAGTTCATTGGCATTGATGCAGGTGGGTGAGTTTGCTTTGGCTATATTTGCTTTGGCGAAGGCAAACAATCTTATCAGTTCTGATGTTAATCAGATTATGATAGTGACCGTGGTGCTGTCGATGATATTGACACCATTTATCTTAAAAAATATTAAGTTTTTTGCTGACCGATTTTTTCAAGAGCCCAAAGATTTACGAGAAAGAGCATTGGTCTCGACAGGGTATAAAGACCATATTATCGTCTGTGGTTATGGTCCTGTAGGAAAGCAGTTGGTAGAGCGTCTTAAGGAGAAAAATATTCTCTATGTTATCTTGGAGCATGAGGTGAAGTTGGTAGATAAGGCGATAGAGCAGGGAGAAGAGTCAATCTTCTTGGCAAATGCAGCTCAAAAAAATATATTGGAGCATTTTGGAATACGAGACTCTATGGCGATTGCGACAGCAGTTAATAACCCTCATCAACTGCGTCTAATTTGTGAAAATATCGATTCATTTGGTGAGAAAATTAACTCTGTGGTGACGGTGAAAAACAAATCTCAAGAGGAGAGTATTTCAGATTTAAACATTACCCATATTATCAATAGAAGAGAGACCATTACGGAACTTTTAGCGAACAATCTCTGCTCTTTTAAAAAACTCTAGTCTTATTGTGATATAATATTCTTTTTAAATTTTAAGGAGATATTTAATGAGTAAAAAAATAATTTATAGCCTACTGTTACTACTGTTGGTAGTGACATGGGTTTGGGCAGCGATTGAGCCAGTACATCCAGACGATTGGTTGTTAGAAAATATATTGGTTTTTATCGTTGTCCCTCTTCTTCTCCTATGGTCTAGAAGTTTTGAGTTCTCTATTTTATCTTATACTCTTATTACTATTTTTTTAGTTCTACATCTGATTGGTTCACACTACACCTATGCAGAGGTTCCATGGGGTGTAACCCTTGGTGAGTGGTGGGGAACCGACCGTAATATGTATGACCGTTTTGTTCACTTTCTCTTTGGTCTTCTCTTTATCTATCCTATTCGAGAAATCTCTGTTCGTATTGCTAAAAACAGAGGCTTTTGGGGGTACTTTGTTCCCTTTATGATAGTTTCAGCACTAGCAGGTTTCTATGAGGTGATAGAGTGGAGTACGGCTGTCCTTGTTGACCCAGATGCAGGAACAGCTTTTCTAGGGACACAAGGTGATATTTGGGATGCACAGAAAGATATGCTTATTGCCATGGTTGGAGCGATAATCACCCTTACTATTGTGATGATTTTTAATATGATTTTTGACAAAGGATTTTTTAAAGAGTTTGGAGAGAGTTTTCACCTTCCTAAAGATGATAAACCCTTAGGAGAGGTAAAAGTAGAAGAGTTGTGGGAGCGTTAAGAGAGTTGATACGCTCCAGAAAACTTTTTAGATTTTAGAAGTTTTTTTGCCTCATACGCTGTGCAGAGTGCGATGACTTTATAGACATTTTTTTTCTTACTTTTAAGATAGACTTTTACCACTTTAGTGTTTTTGAGTCGAATCTTCTGTTGAAATCTTTTGGCAGAGTGGATGGTTGAGAAAGATGCAATTTGTATTTTTCTATTTCGTTTTACATGGTAGCGTTTTTTATGGTTGGTAGATTTTTTGACAACTTTAAGACGCTTCTTCTTTATAAATTTTCTCTCTGTTTGAACTCTTTTTTTGACCAGTTGTCTCTTTTTTTTGTACTTTTTTACTAAATGTTGTTTTCTAGAGGTCTGTTTAGAACTCTTTTTAGGATGATGTTTCTTCTTGGAGTGTCGGCTAGAGAGAACTTCAATCTTAACTCGACCAATTCCTTTGTGAACAATTCCCAACTTACGTGCTGCACCATAAGAGAGGTCAATATCTCTAGAGGAGTAGAATGGTCCTCGGTCATTGACCCTCACTTTTACCGATTTGTTGTTGGCAAGATTGGTGATTTTTAGATGTGTTCCCATTGCGTAGGTTCTATGTGCAGCTGTCATGTTGTACATATTGTAACGCTCTCCATTGGCTGTTAGACGACCATGAAAAGGTTTTCCATACCAACTTGCTTTACCAATCTTTATAAAACCTGACTTGATATATTTGGGATAGTACTTGATACCTCTATCGACATAGGCTAAGATATTGGGGTCTTTCGCCTCTAAAGAGAGTGAAAAGAGTGTACCAAACAGAACGATTAACATTGTTTTATTTATAATATTTTTAAATTTCATAAAATAATAACTCCCATTTTTTAATATAAATGGAATTATAGTATGTTAAACTGTTATTTTAGAATAAAACTTTTTATTTTAGCTAATAACTCTCTTTCTGCTACAATTTTAAAACCATTAGTCAGATTGACTAAACTTTATTCAATAATTTTACTAATAGTGTTGATAATTTACATAAAATATATTATAATTCAAAAAAATATTACGATATAAAGGAACAAACGATGGCAAAACATCAGTTTCAAACAGAGATAGGGCAACTCTTAAAATTAATGACCCACTCACTCTACTCAAATAAAGAGATTTTTATAAGAGAGTTGGTATCAAACTCAAGTGATGCAATTGATAAGTTTAACTATCTACAGCTAACCGATGAGAAGTTTAAAGATGAAAATTGGGCAGGAAAGATTAGCATTAATCTTGATGAAGAGGATAACTCACTCACCATTGGAGACAACGGTTTAGGTATGAGTGAAGAGGATTTGATTAGTCATCTTGGAACCATTGCAAAGTCAGGGACAAAATCTTTTGTAGAGTCTTTGACAGGTGATGCAAAAAAAGACTCCAATCTTATCGGTCAGTTTGGTGTTGGGTTCTACTCAGTATTTATGGTAGCAGAGCAGGTTGATGTGATTACCAAAAAAGCAGGAGAGGAACAAGCCTATAAGTTCTCGACTGATGGAACAGGTGAGTTTGAGATTACTCCTGTAACCAAAGAGTCACATGGTACAGTTATCTATGTTAAGCTTAAAGAAGAGGAGAAAGAGTTTTTAGGTAAATGGAGAATAGAAGAGGTGGTTAAGAAGTACTCTAACCATATCGCTTATCCGATTATCTTAAATCATACGGTAGAAGAGACAGAGGGAGAGGGTGATGAGGCTACCACTAAAAAGGTTAAAAAGTCTGAGCAGATTAACGTAGCAACTGCACTCTGGACACTTCCAAAGTCATCACTTAAAAAAGAGGAGTATATAGAGTTCTATAAAACACTTTCTCATGGAGATGATGAGCCTTTAACCTACTTACATAATAAAGTAGAGGGAGCCAATGAGTTTACAACACTCTTTTACATTCCAAAAACAGCACCGATGGATTTGTATAGAGCTGACTATCAATCAAACATTAAACTCTATGTAAAAAGAGTCTTTATTACCGATGATGATAAAGAGCTTCTTCCAACCTATCTACGTTTTGTAAAAGGAATCATCGATTCAGAAGATTTACCTCTTAATGTAAGTCGTGAGATTCTTCAAGAGAACAGAATCTTGGCAAACATTAAACAGAATGCGACCAAAAAGATTCTTCAAGCGATTAAGAAGCTCAAAGATGAGAATGCAACAATCTTTACTGAGCAGTACAACAAAGTGATTAAAGAGGGTGTATTTCAAGACCATGTGAACAAAGAGTTGCTTTTAGAGATTGTTCGTTACAAATCATCAACCGAAGAGGGGATGGTTTCACTTGATGACTATATCAGTCGTGGTGACTCTGAGAAAAAAGAGATTTACTACATTATAGGTGAAGATGAGAAGGTGTTAAGAAACTCTCCACTCCTTGAAGCGTATAAAAAAGCGAATATTGAAGTCCTTGTATTAGATGATAAAGAGATTGATGAGATTGTAACACCTATGATAGGAATATTTAAAGAGTGGTCGCTCAAAGATATTACCACCATTGATGCTCCTGACTCTAAAACAGATGAAGAGAAAGAGGAACTCTCTAAAGAGTTCAAAGCTTTAACTGATAAAATAAAAGAGGTTCTAGGTGAAGATGTAAAAGAGGTTAAGACAACAACACGTTTAACTAGTAGTCCTTCTTGTGTGGTAAAAGATAGTTCAGACCCTATGGCTGGTATGGCACATATGTTTGCACAGATGGGTCAGCCTGTACCTGAAACCCCTCTTATTTTGGAGATTAATCCAGAGCATGAGATGATTAAAAAACTTGACAAACTAGAGGGTGGAGATATGTTTGCCGATATGGCATGGATTCTACTTGATTCTGCTAAGTTATCAGAGGGTTTAGAACCAAAAGATAAGTCAGCATTTGCTTCTCGTGTAGCAAAGATTGCAACCCAAGCTATTTAAGGTATAAATAACTTAAAATATTTTTTAATGTTATTTTAAGAATTATTCACAGGTGTGAATTAGATGTGAACAAAGTTATAATTATATTAAGTAAATCTATTAATAATTATGCTTAATTCACAGTGAGAATTTTAAGCTCTAAAAATAAGGAGAGAGAATGAACAGACATATTAATAAGATTTCAGACTATGCAATGGTTGGTGGTGTAGGGGCGATGGTTCTTATGACAATTCAGGGTTGTGATGATGGTTCTACAGTAGCTCAACAACAGCAACAGATGCAACAACAGCAACAGCAGAACGCTGTTGTTAAAGAGGGTGCAACAGTTACCATAGAGAAACAAGCAGATGGAGCATATAAGATTTTAGATGAGGTTCCAAGTGCTAGAACACGTATTATCTTGCTTGAAGATGGAAAAGAGAGAATTCTTTCACAAGAGGAGATTGATAAGCTTGTGAAAGATGAGGAGGCACGTGTCGCTGCTGGTACTTCTAAACTAACTCAAGACCCTGCAAAGGTTGAAGAGTCAGGAGGTATGGGTCTCGCAGGGACACTCATGGCATCTATGGCAGCAGGTATGGTTGGTTCAATGCTTATGAACAAACTTATGAACAATCAGAACTACCAACAGAACAGAAGAACCTCTTATAAATCTCCAAGTACCTACTCTCGTTCTCAAAACAGTTTCAAGAAAAATGCAACAGCAAGAACAGGTGGAAAGAGTACCACCCCTAAAAAGTCTGGTTTCTTCTCAAACAAAAAGTCAAGTTCAGCTAGAAGCTCAAGTTTTGGTGGTTAAGTCGTGAATTTAAGACCCATAAAACTACCAGACAACAAATTCTTAGAGGAGATTGGTTTCTATTGGCATACTGACCCAGATGAGACTCCTTATGTAGCAGATGAGATTGTAGAGATTACCCCTGATGAAGCTGATGCTTATTATGAAGCAGCGAATGAGCTCTATGATATGTTTGTAGAGGCAGGTGAACACATTATAGAGAATGAACTCTTTCATGAGATAGGGATTCCATTTAACTTGGTCGATGCTGTGAAGTTGTCGTGGGAGAATGATGTCCATTGGCATCTCTATGGTCGTTTTGACTTTGCAGGTGGCTTAGATGGTAAGCCGATTAAACTAATAGAGTTCAATGCCGACACACCAACAGCACTCTTTGAGACCTCTATCTTGCAGTGGGCTATCTTGAAGCTCAATGACATGGAGGAGTCTCATCAGTTCAATAACCTCTATGAGGCGTTGGGTGACAACTTTAAACGTCTTATTATGATGGAAGAGGATGTCTCTAACTTTGATGAGCACTATGATGGTTGGAAGATTCTCTTCTCGTCAGTTAAAGAGAATGAAGAGGAGGAGAGTACTGTTAAACTTCTTCAAAACATCGCAACAGAGGCAGGGTTCATAACTGAGTTTGCTTATATTGATGATGTTGAGTTCTCTGATGAAGAGGGTGTCTTCTACAAAGGTGAGAATTATGAGTATTGGTTCAAGCTGATTCCATGGGAAGATATTGGTATAGAGGAGAGTGATTTAGCGATGCTCTTAACCAAGATTATGGAGAATCAGAAAGCGATTATCTTGAATCCTGCCTACAGTTTGATGTTTCAGTCAAAAGCGTTTATGAAGATTTTATGGGACTTATACCCAAATCATCCTCTTCTTTTAGAGACAAGCTTCGACCCACTAGAGGGTGTAGCTCAAGTAGAGAAGCGTATCTTTGGACGTGAAGGTGCAAACACCGTTATTGTCGATGAGAATGAAAAGGTGATGGCAGAGACCGATGGTGAGTATGGTGAGTTCCCTGTTGTCTACCAAGAGT
>Ga0256828_1002707_pt1 | contig 10417 bp, 12 predicted proteins | sample CV88metaG_FD_185993 | JGI IMG/M metagenome (GOLD analysis project Ga0256828, IMG submission 185993) | Hydrothermal vent microbial communities from East Pacific Rise, Pacific Ocean - CV88 | ecosystem: Environmental > Aquatic > Marine > Hydrothermal vents | place: Pacific Ocean: East Pacific Rise... | reverse complement strand
TTTGCTTATGATGGTGATGCTGATAGAATTGCAGTGCTTACGCATAAAAACAATATAAAAGGGGATATGATGGCTCTTTTATATAGTATGAAGATGGAAAAACCTACAGTAGTAGGTGAAGTAAAATGTTCTCAAGTGATGTATGATGAACTTGAAAAGAGGGGTGCTACTGCGATTATGTATAAAACAGGGCACTCAAATTTAAAAGTAAAAATGAAAGAGACAAATGCTGACCTTGCATGTGAAGTGAGTGGGCATATCTTCTTTAAAAACCGTTACTTTGGGTATGATGATGCGATTTATGCAACCCTTCGTATGCTTGAGTTAGTGCATGATGGTATCGATTTAGATGCAGAGCTTGAAAAACTACCAAAAGTATTTTCAACAGAAGAGATAAAAGTAGAAACAACAGAGAAAGAGAAGTTTCTCATTATAGATAAAGTAAAAGAGCTTCTTAAAAACCCACCTGCAGACTTCCCTACTATTAAAGACATTATAGATGTTGATGGGGTGAGAATAAACTTTGAAAAAGGGTGGGGACTTGTAAGAGCTTCCAATACAACACCAGTTCTAGTAACTCGTTTTGAGTCAACTCAAGAGGCTGAAGCAAAACGTTATGAAGAAGCGATTAACGCTTTAATAGCACAGGCAAAAGAGAGTTTAAACTAAATTACTAAAAGAGAAGTATGATGATTCGTGTAGTTATTTTTATGTTTATGGCGTTGGTATTTTTGGGTTGTGGAGAGAGTAGTACAACAAAATCTCAGAAAAACATCAGCTTACTAGGTGTAGAACCTATTGAAAAAAAACCGGGAGTGAATCCACACTCTTTAGCTTATGAAAGTGCAGATAAAGCACTTGATAGAACAAATAAATTGGAAGTTTCTAAGATTGAAGCAAATGCAAAAATTGAGATAGAAAAAATAAAATCAAAAAATCAATTAAACATTGCAAAAATAGATGCAGAAACAAAAAAAACGATAGCCCAAACAGACTATAAAGCGAAGATTCATACTTCTGAGATAGATGCACGCACTTATAAAGAAAATATGCGTTATGTTGTTTATATTGTTATTGCAGTTGTAGTACTCATAATGATAGCATTTATCTTAATGTACTTAAATAGTCGTAAAAATCGTGAACTTCAAAAACATCTTCATGAAGAGAAACTTAAACATGAACAGTTTCTAAAAGAGAAGGAACTTGAAGAGCAACGTGTGCATAAACTTCTTGAGCTTATCGCATCAGGAAAAGTGGCTAAAAATGTGGAAAAAGAGGTTATTCTCTCGATTTCAAGCACAAAACCAAAATACATCAATGATATTGATGAAATTAAAAAAGGATAAATCTTTTGTTTTACTTTACACTATTTCTACTCTTTGTTTATTTTAAAATTGCAAGAGTACATAAAAAAGAGGAGAAGTTTTCAACACTTCACTATGCACAACATATAGCAGTTGCAAGTGGTGGTATAGCGCTTTATATGTATGGTTTTAGCCATTTTTCCCCTGTAATGGTTGTTGGAAGTTCTATTGTTTTTTTCATAGTTGCTGCTTTAATGGTAACAACTGTACAGCTTGGTATTTTTGTAGATGGTAAGCCTCTGCTTGGAATTTCAAAACTTTATAAACTTATGCCTTTTCTTGCTATAGTAATTGTTGTTTTATCTTTAAGATTTTGGAGCCTTTAAAGGCAAACTTGTTATAATTCTTTCAATATTTTTGAAGGAATTTTTATGAAAACTCATACAATTTTAATGCCACTCGATATGCACCTGCATCTTCGTGATGGACTTATGCTTGAAAATGTAGCGCCTCTTTCAGCTTATAGCTTTAGTGGTGCACTCATTATGCCAAACCTTGTTCCCCCTGTGACTACAAAAGAGGATGTTATCGCTTATAGAGAGCGTGTAATGTCAGCTGTACCAAACGACTACTTTGAACCATATATGACACTTTTTTATCAAAACTATTCAAAGGAATTTTTAGTAGATGTTGCAGATGAGATAGAGGCTATTAAGCTTTATCCAGCTGGGATTACTACAAATTCTGAGGGTGGACTAAGCTCTTTTAACATAGAAGAGATGAGAGAAACTCTTGAAGCGATGAGTGCTTTAGAGATTCCTCTGTGTGTTCATGGTGAAACAGATGGGTTTGTTATGGATAGAGAAGCTGAGTTTATGAGTATTTATGAACTTTTAGCACAAAACTTTCCAAAACTAAAGATTATTATGGAGCATATTACAACAAAAGCAGCTGTAGATATGTTAGATAAGTATGATAACCTTTATGCAACTATTACAGTGCATCATCTTCTTCTTACTCTTGATGATGTTATCGGTGGTATGATGATGCCTCACCATTTTTGTAAACCTATAGCAAAAAGACCAGAAGATTTAGATGCACTTTTAACAGTTGCTTTAGAAGCGCACCCTAAAGTGATGTTTGGAAGTGACTCTGCACCACATCCACAAAGTAAAAAAGAGACTTGTGGTTGTGCTGCTGGTGTTTTTACTGCACCTATAGCACTGCAACTTTTATGTGAGATTTTTGAGCAGTATGATAAGCTTGAAAATTTACAAGACTTTGTAAGTGACAATGCACAACGTATTTATGGTATTTGTCCTGAATTTAAAGAAGTAACATTGGAAAAAAGACCGTTTGTAGTTCCTCAAAATTATGGTGGTGTTGTTCCTATGTATGCTGGTGAAACTCTTAACTGGGCTATTGAGAGTGTCGATTAAAATTTTACTCCTCGAAGATGATCTGCTTTTTGGGGAGACACTCACAGACTTGTTAGAAGATGAGGGGTACGAAGTTTTTCATTATACAAATGGTCAAGAGGTACTTGATGCAACATATGAACAAAAATTTCACCTTTATATTTTAGATATTAATGTACCGTTACTTAATGGCATTGATGTTTTACGTGCATTAAGAGATGCCAATGATGAGACACCTGCTATCTTTTTAACATCACATAAAGATAGTGAAATGGTAAAAAAAGGCTTTGGAAGTGGTTGTGATGATTACATTACAAAGCCTTTTTCAAATGAAGAGCTCCTTCTTCGCATACAAGCAAGGCTTCGTCGAGGAATACTTGAAGAGTCTTTAGAAGTGGGTTCTTTAGTTCTTGATACAAAGTATAAAAGAGTTGTATGCAAAGGTCAAGAACTTGATCTTTCCAAAAAAGAGTTTGAACTGCTTATGCTTCTTATGCAAAACGCTAACAAGGCTGTGCCAAAAGAGATGATGATTGAACAACTATGGAGTGCTTCAGAGTCAGGAAGTGATGGTGCTCTTAGAGTGTATATAAATCGGCTTAAACAGATTTTAGGGGAAGAGTGTAGCATAGAAAATATTCGTGGTATAGGGTATAAACTTGTTTCGTAATTTACGATTACATATCATTATATACTATGTACTTACGGTATGTATGTTTTTAGGTCTGGAGTATTACTTTTTAGAGTATATACCTCAGACAAATACATTACTTTTAGCTGTTTTTTTAGTCTGTTTTACGATTCTCTCAGGAGTTTTTATAGCTAAAATATCAGTTGACCCACTTGCATCTTATGTACAAAATCTTCAAAACCTTTCAAAAGAAACACTTCATGAACTCAATCTCCCTATAAGTACTATTCAAACAAATATTGGTATGTTGGAAAAAAACACACAAGATGTGAAAACACTCAAACGTATTAAAAGAATAGAGAGTGCATGTAGTATGTTAAAGCAACGGTATAATGAGCTTGACTATATGATTAAAAAGCAGACAAAACAGCAAGTTAAAGAGGTGTGTAAACTAGATGAACTCGTAAAACAACGTGTTACTTTTTTACAACGAGTGTATACAAATGTGGAATTTGTTTTAGAACTTGAAAATAAAGAGCTTTTTATAGATACTCTTGGACTTTCTAAGGTAATTGACAATATTATTGATAATGGTGTAAAATACTCAAACAACCCTAAAAAAATAGTGGTTCGTATAGAGAAAGATACTTTATTTATACAAGATTTTGGTATAGGTATGGATGAATTAGAACTTTTACATGTCTTTGATAACTACTATCAGGCAAATGAAGAGATGCAAGGGTTTGGAATAGGGCTTTCGATGGTGAAGCGTTATTGTGATGAAAACAATATAGAGTTGCGTTTTGATTCCCAAAAGGGTGTTGGAACGACAGTCATTTTACAATTTAAATAAACTAGGAAAAAAAATGCAAACAGATATGGTAATGCAGTATGCAGAAGATGCACTTGACTATGGTGTAATGGGAATACTTATTTTAATGAGTGTTGTAACACTATGGCTTTTTATAGAGAGAATGATGTTTTACAAGTCGGTACGGACTGAAGATTATGAGCATAGAGACAACTTAGAACTTGATTTGACAGATAACATAGGTGTTATCAGTGCTATAGGGAGTAATGCTCCTTATGTAGGTCTTTTGGGAACGGTTGTTGGGATTATGATAACTTTTTATACACTTGGTGATGTGGGTGCTGTTGATACGAAAAAAATTATGATAGGACTTGCTCTTGCACTTAAAGCAACAGCGATGGGACTTATTGTGGCTATTCCTGCTATTGTCGCATATACGATTAGTTTAAGAAAAGTGGAACGCATCTTAACAAAGTTTGATGTAGAACAAGAGCAAAAGAACAACTAATGGCAAAATGTAAAAAAGCGCATAAAAAGTTTGACCAGATTAATGTCATCCCTTTTATAGATATTATGCTTGTGTTGCTTGTGATGGTACTTACTACAGCAACTTTTATTAAGCAGGGGATTATACCTGTTGATTTACCAGAAGCAAAAGCAAAACAAAAAGAGGATGTTAAAAAAGAGGTAACTGTCTATGTGAATGCAAAAGGGGAGATGTTTTTTGAGAAAGAGAAGGTTGATTTGAAAACTCTTGAGCAAAAACTCTCAGCTATTTCAAAAGAGCAAACAGTTGTTTTAAGAAGTGATAAAGAATCTCGTTTTCAAGACTTTGTTTCAGTGATGGATATTTTAAAACGCTTAGGACATGAGCAGCTTTATATTGTAACTAAAGAGTAATATTTACTCTTTAGTATCCATTTTTAAGAAGTTTAAATTTCTTTGGTAGCTCTTGTTTTTCCTCTTCTTGAGAGCTTACATGTAAGCTTTTTTCTGCTGATGTATTTGTATCAAATACTTTTTTATCTACATGTTCAACATCATGAAAAAGGGTACTTGCTATAAAAAACAGTACCATGATAACAACGACACTTGCATAGAGAAGCAAGTAGTTTTTAATATGACCGGTTTCGAATGGATTTTCCATTTATCTCCTTAATTCTTCAATAGTTTTGCAGGCATTATAGCCGTATTCAATAATCTCTTTTGCTTTATGAAATTCAAAAGTACCACAAAGATTTCGTGGAAGCGTTATCTCTACATCGGGGTGGTATGCAGCGAGTTTCATTCGCGCAAGTGCCCCTTGCATAGTGTCAAATGATTTGTTTGCTATTACATAGATACCATCTTCTTTGACAAAAGCATCGGGAATGGAGAGTTTAGAAACATACTCTTGCATTTTCATTGAAAAACTTTTTGGTTCTTCTTGTAGCTCTAAAGGTGGAGGGTAGAGTGCATCACCCCCTAAGTTTACTGCTATGGTAATATCTGTCGCATCATGAAATGTTGGTGCAATAGGCACAGGATTTAGTACACCACCATCAACAAGTATTTTCCCTTTATAATGATAAGGTGTAAAAAACATAGGTAAAGAGATAGAGGCTCGAATAGCTTTTATAAGTGAGCCTTTATTCATCCATACTTCCTTCTCTTCAGAGATGTCAGCTGCGACTGCTGTAAAGTTGATAGGGAGATTTTCTATATCATGTTCCCCTAAAATATCTTGAAGTTTTGCCATCAGTTTTTCACCTGAGACAAAGCCTCCACTTCCTTTAAAATCAAGAAGTTTTAACATCTCAAAAATATCTAAAGATTCAAGCCATGATTCATATGCTTCAAGTTTACCAGCGGCATAGAAACCACCCACTAAAGAGCCTATAGAACATCCTGAAATAGAACGGATTTCATAGTTATGTTCCTCAAGATAACGGATAATACCAATATGGGCTAAACCTCTAGCTCCACCACTTCCCAAGACGAGAGAAACTGTTTTTTTATTCACAGTTACGGTGTGTTTTGATCTCAAATTCTATTGAAACATCTTGCCAAGTTTTTCCTTTGTGTAAATCAAAACAAGCTTTGTTGATACTATGTAATGATGGAAGCATAGCAAAGTCACCTAAGTCTATTGTACCCTCTGCTTCTATCTCATCTTTATCAAAATCAAGTTTCATAGGAATATTTTTTGTTATACCATTCATTGTAATAGCAACAAGAGCTTCTTTCTTTGATACTGAGATTATTTTTGCATCAATTGTATTTACATTTTGTACTTGAAAAAAGAATTTTACAAGTTTTGCATCTCGTGCACTGTTTTTGGAGTTGATACTATGAGTATCTAGTTTTAGTGAAGCATTTTCTAGTAAGCCCATTTGTGTTGTTTGTTGTGGGGCTAAAAGTTTTATAGTGTCAAATGTTCCCTTAACACCAATCTTCGCAGGTGTTTTATACGCTTTCCAGTCAACTTCTACATCTGTCGCATTGTAGTAACATTGCGCTGATAGAAGTGTTGTTAGTGTTAAAAGGGATAATAAAGTTTTTTTCATAAGGTTTCTCCTGAAGTATATCTGCTATTGTAGCATAAAGGATGATTGAGATATGCTAAAGATTTAGGGTAATCTCTTTTTATAGCAAGCGTTGAAGCTTTTTCATCTATATGTTGGGATTGAAGGATTTTTAGGGCTTGAAAACTTCTTAATCTATATGGCTTTTTTAGAAGTAAAAAGGTTTGTACAATACTATCTGCCATCGCTAAAACTGAAGAGGCTTTAACGATTTCACATCGAGCATAACGTTCCCCCTCAAAAGAGACTTCAGCAGCTCTTAAATCTGCATCGTTTCCTGGAATTTGTTGTGCACCGTAAAGAGGTTTTTGTGTTGCTAAAGATTTTTTGAAAGAGGGGATAAAACGGCTTACATGTAAGATCGCTTTTTGTGTTCTTTGTTGTACTTCATCACTACGCCATTGTGTATAAATTTTTTCTAAAAACTCTTTATCTAGTTTTGGATGAGCACTTAAAGGGGAGTTTTTAATTAACCCTTTTTCAAATAGTGTGATCTCTTTTGTCATGCCATGGAGTTGAAAGTAGCCGTCTGGATACGGAGTAAACTGTGCCATCCCTTGTGGTGTACCTCTTTGTCCAAAAAAGATAACTTCTGGCCAAATTTTTGAATTGTAGTTTGATTGTGTAACATAAGCAGCCTTAAACTCAATGAAACGCTCTCTATGAAAGTGAAGCATATCATCAATAATACCACTTTCAAATCCTGCTGCATTTATAAGATAGTCAAAATCTTCTTGAGTGTTGTTATAAGAGAGAGTAAAAGAGTCTGCATTTTGTGTGATGTGTGTTATCTCTGTATTTGTCTGTATAGTAGTGTATGGATAAGAATCAAGCATTAAAGAAACACTTGCTGCAAGTCGAAAAATATTTAAACCATATTCCTGAACCATAATGAAAGGAAACTTTACATCTTCAAGAGATACCTCTTTTGCAACGATAATCATCCACTCTTCAAAAGTAGAGGGGTTATGAGGTGTTGTTTTGCTTTGAAGGTTAAGAATCTCCTCTTTTGAAAAAAGTTGAAAATAATCGTTTACTTCTCCAAGCAGCTTATTTTTAGGGTCTTCTTTAACAAGCTGTGCATAATACTCTTGTAGTTTTTTTAGTCTTGGAAGTAAATCTGTAGGTTCATGAGAATCACTCTTAGGGGTGATGAGAACTGTTGGGCGTTTATCAATACTAAAAGGGTAGAGGTGCATAAGTTCAATAGACTCTTTCAGAAGTGTTAAACATTGTGTATCGGAGATTTCACGGTAGAGATTACCTCCTGCATGAAGATGGCAAATTGGTGGTCCATCAACAAGGGTTTCTTTTTTTTCAAAGAGGGTTACATGTAAGCCAAGTTCAGCAAGATAAATAGCTACACTCGAACCAGCAATACCCCCACCAATGATGGCAATTTTAGGGCTTAAAAGGTTCAAAAGCTTCCTAAAATCATCAATGATAGCATCAGGTTCAAATACACTGATATGTTCATCATAATTGTATCCGTAACTTACACCAATACTCTCAATTCCAGCAGCTTTTGCTGCAAGAATATCATTTTTCGAATCTCCAATCATAAGTGTTTCTTCTTTACTAAAGCCTAATTTTTCGCTTACATGTAAGAGTGGAAGGGGATGAGGTTTTTTCTCTGTAAGAGAATCTGCACCAATGACAAGAGAGAAGTATTTATCTATTTTTAGAGCTTCTAAAATAGGGGAGATGAAAGCGTAAGGTTTATTTGTAATGATAGCAAGGGTAAACCCTTGTTTATAAAGTGCTTCTAGTGTCTCTTTTACATGGGGATAGAGTGTTGTTGTTTTGCAAAGATGGTTTTTGTAATGTTGTAAAAAAATTTCAAGAGCATGGTCATTGTTTTCACCATTGAGAGCTCTTTGTACTAAAGTTTTCGCACCATTACCAACCCACGCACGAATAGTGTTTTCATCAAAAGTGTTTTTATTAAGTTGTTGAAGCATAAAGTTGATAGAGTTTGCTAAATCAGGAACACTATCTATAAGTGTACCATCAAGATCAAAAAGAAGAAGTTTTTTGTTTGGAAATTGCACTACATGTAACCTTTTTTTAAAGTAGTGCAATTATATCACGCTTAAATATATGTTTTCTTTGTTAAAAAGTTATTGATGATTTTTTAATTTTTTAATCCGAGAAGTTATTGTTGTTTTTTCTTTAAAGTTGCATTATTCATAGTATAAAATGTTTTTGTAGTTTTATTACAAGTTAAATTACTTTTATATAGTATGTCTTTATTATTTTAATGGAGCGTAAAATGTTTAGAAAGAATATAGTATTGAATAGTATTTTGGCTATTCTCATGAGTCTTATGATGTTTGGTTGTAGTCAACTAACGGAGAGTTACATTAGTGTAACCAAAAATAAATATACCAGTTTAAATACGGCGAGTAAAGAAGTTCAATTGAGTGCAGTAAGAGAAGATAGTGCTGCAATTTCTCATATAAAAAACCCAGATAAAGAAGTTCAAATTGCTGCTGTAAAGAAATACCCATCTTCAATATATTATATTGAAAATCCGACGAAGGAAGTCCAACGTATTGCTGTAAACAAGAATTGGAAGCTAATTAAATATATTAAAAAACCAGATACAGAAACACAGCTTATTGCTTTAAAACAAAATGGAGAAGCGATTAAGTATATTGAAAACCCGACTAGGGAAGTGCAACTTACTACACTCAAAGAGAATTGGAAGCTCATTAAATATATTAAGAATCAAGACAAAGAGATGCAACTTGCTGCTGTGAAAAAAGATCCTCAGGCAATTCAGTATATTAAAAATCCAAGTAAAGAAGTACAACTTTTAGTAATCAAAAAGAATTGGAAGTTACTTCGAGATATTGAAAATCCAGATAAAGAGGTACAGCTTGTGGCTGTAAAACAAGATCCTCAAGCAATTCAGTACATTAAGTATCCAAGTAAAGAAGTACAACTTTTAGTAGTTAAAAAGAATTGGAAGCTACTTCAGTATATAAAAAATCCAGATAAAGAGGTACAGCTTGTGGCTGTAAAACAAGATCCTCAAGCAATTCAGTATATTAAAAATCCAAGTAAAGAAGTACAGCTTGTAGTAGTAAAAGAGAATTGGAAGTTACTTCGATATATAAAAAATCCAGATAAAGAGGTACAACTCACTGCTGTAAAACAAAATTGGCATGCAATTCAGTATATTAAAAATCCGGATAAAGAGGTGCAACTTATAGCTGTAAAACAAAATAGACAAGCAATTCAATATATCAAGTATCCAAGTAAAGAGGTACAATTAATAGCAGGAAAACCAGTTGATATGTCTCTTTCTGATATATCTTTTTTTGCTTCAAACAAAGATATATCTATCAAGGTATATGATGGTAAGTTGAAAATTTTCAACAATACAAAGAATTTCTTAAAAATACTATCAATTGCGGAATATAATGGAGAAAAGATATATAGCTTATCACCTTTAAGTATTCCACCAGAAGGTGTAAAAACTCTTACTCCATATAGCTCTGTTATAACTTTTCATTCTCTTGATGAAGAGGTTCTATTTGGTTATGCGATAGAGTATAAAGTAGGTAATTCTATAACAAAAGATCTTTATGAAACACAGAAGTATTCTTTTAAAAATTTTCAATAATTTTTATTTTAACGCGTGATATAAATCAGCCTTTATACTAAAGGTTGATTTGTAAAGG
>Ga0256828_1002706_pt1 | contig 10418 bp, 8 predicted proteins | sample CV88metaG_FD_185993 | JGI IMG/M metagenome (GOLD analysis project Ga0256828, IMG submission 185993) | Hydrothermal vent microbial communities from East Pacific Rise, Pacific Ocean - CV88 | ecosystem: Environmental > Aquatic > Marine > Hydrothermal vents | place: Pacific Ocean: East Pacific Rise... | reverse complement strand
CTAAAAACTTTTTCCATGAATCATAATTTTGAATACTATTTACAAATATAGCCTTATCTACTCCACCATGATGAATAGTATCGGCCACACTATCTCCTACTATTGATAGTTTTGTAACATCTACACGACCATCTACTCTATTCTTATAAGATGCAGTTGTATACTCTTTTTTTAAAAACTGATCACTATTTTTATCTCCAACAGTTACAACTTTTCCTATTTGTATCGATACTATTTTTGATCTCATTGTAATATCCTTTGATAAAAATTTTAGCTATTGCAACATTGTATTTTTTCTATAGTTTTAGTTGTACTTTTACCATCTACAAATTGCACAAGTCTAACCTCTTTTGCTATATCACTACCAACAACCTCTTTACCTTCGTAGTCTCCACCTTTTACTAATATATCTGGTTCTACTATTTTAATAAGATTGTATGGTGTATCCTCTTTAAACTTTACAACATAATCTACAGACTCTAAAGCTGCTAATATATATGCTCTATCATCTTCACAATTTATTGGTCTATTTTCACCTTTAAGTGCTTTTACACTTGCATCACTATTAAGTCCTAGAATCAAAACATCACCAAATGATTTTGCTTTATCAAGATATTGAACATGCCCTTTATGAAGTATATCAAAACACCCATTTGTAAATACAATCTTTTTATTTTGTTGTTTCAATCTAGATACAGTTTTTTCTATCTGCTGAAATGTTTTTATGTGAGACTCTATACTACTTTTATGCAATGAGCTTTTATACTCCTCTATCTCCTCTTGAGTTGCAGTTGCACTACCTAATTTACCCACAACAACACCAGCCGCAAGATTTGCAAACTCCATAGCAGATTCTATATCCATATCTTTTGCTATACAGTACCCTAAACTAGCCAATACTGTATCCCCAGCTCCTGTTACATCAAAAACTTCTCTAGCAACTGTTGGTTTTACAACAACATTATAATCATCATCAAGGATAGCAATACCATCTTCACTAAGTGTTATCATAGGTATCTCTAAAGATGCTATATTATGCAATTTCTTCAATGCCTTCTTTAAACTTGCTTCATCTACTATATCAACACCTGTAGCTTCAGATGCCTCTTTTTTATTTGGAGTAAGAAGATAAGATCCTATATATTTAGTGTAATTCTCACCTTTTGGATCCACTAAAACTTTTTTCTCCATACCATAAGCACAAAAATTTATCTTCTCCATAAATGATGTAGTAATAACACCTTTTCCATAATCTGATACTAAAATAAGATCAAATTCATCTATTATTCTTAAAAGATTATCTACTAGTATAGATTCTGATTCTCTTGATATTGGTTCCTTTGTCTCATTATCATATCTTACAATCTGTTGTGCTGATGCTATTATTCTACTTTTTTTTGTAGTTTTTCTATTTTTATCACAAATTAAAAAATGTTTAGCTCCAATATCCTCTATCATCTCAATTAACTCTTTTGAGATATTATCTTCACCAATTACTGACATAACTGTCACATCACTTCCTAGTGCTATAAGGTTATTTATTACATTGCCGGCACCACCTAGTACAGTTGTCTCTTTAGCTACATCTATAACTTGAACAGGAGCTTCAGGTGAGATTCGTTTAGCATCACCCCAAAGATAATGATCTATCATCAAATCACCTATTACTAAAATATTTGGCTTTTTATTTGACATATTATTTTACCTCCATATCATACAATCTTTTTATCTCTGGTATATAAGCTTTTATACCATCCTCTAAGCTAAATTTTGGTTCATACCCTAAATTCTTTTGTGTTGTTTCAATATTTGCTTGTGTAAAAAACTGATAAGATCCAACAAATGGATTTGGGATATACTCTTTACCATTGTTTATCTCTAACTCTTTTTGTAAAATATCTACAATATCCTCAAAACTTCTAGCTTTTCCTGTACCAACATTATATACACCACTTTGTTTTGGATCACATGCTTTAATATTAGCTTGAATAATATCATCTATATAGATAAAATCTCTTACAATCTTATCACTACCTTCAAAAAGTTTTGGTGTAAGACCATTTAATATCTGATGCCCAAACTGAACCACCATAGATGCAGTTTTGTTTTTAAAAAACTCTCTTGGACCATATACATTAAAATACTTCAATCCAACAATAGCTATATCTATATCTTTTTTTAGATATGAGTATGTGATATTATCCATCATAACTTTAGAAAATCCATATGCGTTGTTTGGTTGCTCAAACCCTACCTCAAATCTGTCGCTATCACCATATGTAGCAGCAGATGAAGCATATATCATATTTGCTTTATGTTTAATTGCTATTTTTAAAAGATCTTCATAAGCATTTACATTTGTTTTCATCATCACATCTTGTTCGGCTACTGTTGTATCACTAATAGCTGCTTGATGAAAAATATAATCAAATTTATAATCAGATTCCAATTTTTTTAAAGCATCACTATCGTTTATATCACCACTTATAATGATCCCTTTAAATCCAAGTAGATTTTTAAAATGTCCAAAAGATTTTAAGTTTCCATTGCTAAAAGTCTCATCACTTCTAAACTTATCAAAAACTACAACTGTAGCCTCTGGATAGTTTTCTTGAAAATAGAAAGCTAAATTTGAGCCAATGAACCCTGCTCCACCTGTGATTAGTATTGTTTTGTTATTAAAGTTTATATTTGTATATTTCATCTAATCATTATATCAAAATAATTTTTAATATTTAAGTAAATTAGAACTAATATATTTTTAGTATATAAATTAAAATTTAATTTATATTATTTTGTTATTTTATATATACCTTAAGTGGTATATTTGATTTAATAAAAACATATATTAATAATAATATTATTAAATATTATATTTACCCTTTTGTAGTATGTACAAATACACCATTGAAGTTTTTAGGTGGTTCATCTATATAGTGTTCACATCTTTCTATATACATTTTATATACATTTTTATTTGTTTTATCTTTCCAAGACTCTATATCTTTAAAGATCTTTAATGCTTCTTCAAATTTTGCATCTTTATAAAGATCTATAGCATGGTGATAAAGTTCTAGCTCTTCATCAAGTCTAGCACGAGATACACTATATAGTTTATGGTGTGATTCATCTCTATCATAATCTACAATTTGCCATATCTCTATAGGTTCACTTTTCCCTTTTACCGTTACAAGATCTAAAAATCTATAGATATAATTTCCTGTTAACTTCTCTTTTGTAAAGTTAGATATATTAAATTTTGAGTTATAATATTTACATAGTGATTCAAGTCTAGCACCAAGGTTGATAGGATCACCAATTACTGTATAATCACTTCTTTGACTCGATCCCATCTCTCCTGCTATTGCAACACCTGTATTTAGACCAATACCTATATCGATAATAGGAACTCCATGCTCATCACTCATCTTAACAACATTCTCAAATCTAGGATCTTCTCTTAATCGTGCATTTAGATCATCTAAAGCATGTAGTTGCTCTAGTGTTGCCACCGCTGCTCTATCTGCATGATCTGGTACATCCCCTGGAGCATTCCAATAAGCCATAATAGCATCACCAATAAACTTATCTACAGTTCCATGCTCTTTGATAATAATATCTGTCATTGGATCCATATATTCGTTCATAAACTCAATTAGTATCTTAGCACTAGGCATCGCTTCAGAGATATTTGTAAAGTTTCTAACATCACTAAAAAATACAGTTATCTCCTTGCTCATAGCAGCAAAGCTATCACTATCTGGATTTGCAAGAAGTGACTCCATAACCTCTTTTGATACTTTAGATGCAAATTTACCTTTTATAGCTTTATTTTGTCTAGTTTCAAGAAAATAGTTTAATGTCATAGCTGAGATAGTTGCAATAATTATAGTTAAAATTGGGAATAATATATTTAAGATCAATCCATACTCAAATAAAGTTGTAAATATTAGATAAATATCTGCAGCAAATATCCCAACTATAAGAAATATAGCTATAACCAATGGTAGGTATGCTATAAGTAATATTATTAGAAAACTAAGAATAATAATATGTATAATATTTAATCCATCTACCCATGATGGTTTAGCTATAAAGTCTTGTGTAAGGATGTTGTCCATAAGATTTGCATGCACCTCTACCCCTGGATATATAGACTCAAAAGGTGTAGACCGTAAATCCAGAAGTCCAGCAGCACTAGTTCCTACAATAGCTATTTTACCCTCTACATCTTTTGGATCAAATCTATTATGTATAATATCTGTTGCAGAGATATATTTAAAACTTTTTGCTCCACCTCTAAAATTTACAATACTTCTACCATATCTATCTGTTGGGATATTGTATTGACCAATACTAATAGATTCTACACCATTATCATCATAGTTTACATATACTTTTTTCTTATTTGCTATTGTTCTTATAACCTCAAGTGCAAGTGATGGGTAAAGTTGATCATCATATCTGATGATAAGTGGTACACTTCTTACTACTCCTGATTCATCTGGTACATTGTTGAAAAAACCACTTGAGTAGGCATTATCCTGAACTAAAGGTATGTTTAGTATTGCACCATGAGCGGTTATCACCATATCTTTGTTTTGATCAGTACGATTTTTTTCAATAAAAATTGCAGGTATTTGAGGAGCCTCTTTAGTTATGAAATCATCTTTTGCTAATTGAAATTGATACCCAAGTATTGTTGGTGTTTGGGCAACAGTTGCTGCAAATTCATAGTCATAATCTGGAATCTCTTTATTGGTATGTATATTGAATTTTTTTATAAGTTTTATAGGGTTACTTCTATCCTCTTCTGCAAAAACAATATCGAATGCGATCAATCCCACCCCTGCATTTGTTAAGTTTACAAGCATATCAGATACTACATCTCTACTCCAAGGCCATTGCCCTATCTCTTTTAAAGATTTATCATCAAGATCTATAATAACTATATTTCCACTATCTGGCTTTTCACCTCTTACTACAAACATATAGTCACGAAGTCTATTATCAAATGAATCAAGTGTTTTAGGAATATATGAATACAAAAGAGACAACCCCAAACTAACTACTAATATAACTAAAAAATAGGTAAAAAACTTTTTTAGATGTTTTTTCATATATATCCTTATTTATCTTGATATTCAATTTTAGCTAAATATTTATTAAAAGTTATATCATACTTTATTTATATTAAAGAAAAATTAGATATAATTTCAAGAAATATATGCGTCTGTGGCTTAACTGGATATAGCACTGGGTTTCGGCCCCGGTGGTTGCGGGTTCGAATCCTGCCAGGCGTACCATTATCAAATCTCTCATTCTAAAATTTACATCATTATCTATCGTTTACAACACCAATTTAATAGATGATTATATCGTATAGATAGTTACCATTTCTTAATATTAAATAAAGTATAAATAGTGTAGTATATTTTATCAATTGGAGTATAAGATGAAATCTATCGATAAAATATTATTAAAAACAGATGATACATTAAAAAAAGCATTAACGTTAATAGATCAAGGTACTATGAGGATCACTATTGTTGTTGATGATAATAAAAAATTATTGGGTACACTTAATGATGGCGATATAAGAAGAGCTATATTAAATGGTTATACATTAGATACTAAAGTTGATAAGATATATTACAAAACACCTACAGTAGCACATATAACTGATACTAGAGATGCTATCATCTCTAAAGCTATAAAAAATAAGGTTTACCAAATACCTATAGTTGATGATGATGATAAATTAGTAGATGTTGAAGATCTAGCTACACTTTTAACACATACAAATAGAAAAAATAAAGTTATACTTATGGCTGGTGGATTAGGTACAAGATTAGCTCCACTTACAAATGATACACCAAAGCCACTTCTTAAAGTTGGTACAAAACCAATTTTACAAACTATTATAGAAAATTTTGCTGGTTATGGCTTTACTGATATTGTAATAAGTGTAAACTATAAATCTGAGATGATAAAAGAATATTTTAAAGATGGTAGTGAATTTGGTGTAAATATAGAGTATATCCAAGAGGATAAAAGACTTGGAACTGCTGGAGCCTTATCATTGCTAAAAGAGATCCCAAATGAACCATTTTTTGTAATGAATGGTGATCTACTTACAAATGTAAATTTTGAAAATCTTCTAGATTTCCACTCATTTGGTAAAGGTGATGCTACAATGTGTGTACGTGAATTTCAATACCAAGTACCTTATGGTGTTGTTGAAACATCCAATGATAAGATAGTATCTATTACAGAGAAACCTATAAATAGATTTTTTGTAAATGCAGGTATATATCTTCTTAGTCCTAAGGTTTTAAAGTTTATCCCCAAAGATACATTTTACGATATGCCAACACTTTTTGAAAAATTGATAGAGCATAATAAAGAGGTGTTATCTTTCCCTATACATGAATATTGGTTAGATATAGGACAACACAACGATTTTATACAAGCAAATAATGAGTATGATCAAAACTTCTCTAAAGGTGAATCATGAAAAAATTAAAAAGAAAATTAAATTTTGATGTTTGTACATTCTGTAATCATAAATGTACATTTTGTTCAAATCCAGATCAAAGAACAATTAAATCACAAGTAACATTAGATCAATATATAGATGTGATGGATAATGTGATGAGATATATAATAATAGATGAGATAGGTCTTAGTGCTAAAGGTGAAGTTTTAGTAAATAAGGATCTATCCTCTATTATTAAAACTACTAAAGATAGGTATAATATACCATATATTTATATCAGTAGTAATGGTGCATTGATGGATAGAGATAGATCTATTGAGCTTATTGAATCTGGATTAGATAGCACAAAATTCTCTATAAATGCTGTGGATAAACAGAGTTATCATAAAGTTCATCAAAGTGATGATTTTGATATTGTGATACAAAACTTAAAAGATCTAATTGATCTAAAAAGAACAAAATACCCAACACATAAGATATTTTTATCATCTGTAATATCTATGGATGAGGATCTACTAAAAGATAAGTTTAAAAATATTTTAGGTGAAGATTATTTTTCATATATAGATGGTATTTCTGTATTCCAATTAACATATACCTCAAAATTTGAAACTATAGAAAGTGATAAAAAGATAACAAAAGGGTGCAAGATACCTTTTACTGAGATCTATATAAATTCAGATTGTAGTTTAGGGCTTTGCTGTAAAGATTATTTCGATGAGATAAATTTTGGATCACTTTTAACAAATGACTTTTTAAAGTTGTACAAAGGTAAAGCTTATGAAGATATACGACAGATGCATATAGATAAGGTTTTTCCTAATAACCATCTATGTAAAAATTGTTTATTGTTTGATAATGGTGAACATTAATGTATAAAGATAAAAAAATAATAGCAATAATACCAGCTAGAGGTGGAAGTAAAGGGCTTAAAAATAAAAATATAAAAGATATGTGCGGTAAACCACTTATTGCTTATACTATAGAAAATGCTTTAAAATCTAAATATTTAGATGAGATTATGGTAACAACAGATTCTCAAGATATAGCAAATATTTCTAGTGAATATGGTGCAAGTGTTCCGTTTCTAAGACCTGACTTTTTAGCTTGTGATAGTGCTACTTCTATTGATACAGTTCTACATACTTTAGATTTTTATGAAAAAGAGTTTAATACACATTTTGACTATGTGATACTACTAGAGCCAACATCTCCCCTTAGAGAGGATGATGATATAGATAATATGATAGAGAAACTTTTAGATAATAGTGATAATTTTGACAGTCTCTCATCAATTGGGGTTATAAATGAGCATCCAAGTATAGTAAAAAAAATAGAAGATAATAAGCTTGTACCTTTTTGTAAAGAGTTAGAATTAACCACAAGACGACAAGACAATCAAGAGGCTTATTTCCCGTATGGTGTAGGCTATTTAGTAAATGTTGAAGCTTTTAAAGATGAAAAGGTATTCTATACAAAAAGAAATGATTTTTATAAAATTAAAAGATACCAATGTTATGAGATAGATGATATATACGATTTTTTAGCAATAGAAAATATTATAAAATATAAAAATGAAAATAAGGATATATAGTATGGAACAACAAGAGCAAGAGTTTGATGCAAATAAAACATTTAAAGAGGTGATATTTAAAACTGATTGGGAAAATAATCACCCAAAAGAGTATTTTGAATATAGAGAAAATTGGGTAAAATATCCAAAAGAGAAGATAATATCTGATTTTCCACTACACTTAGATATTGAAACAACAAATGTATGTAATCTAAAGTGTCCTATGTGTCCAAGAACAATTATGATAGAGAAAAAAGAGTTTTCAACACAAGGATATATGAGTGATGAAGATTATAAAAATATAATAGATCAAGCTGTTCAAAATGGTGTAAAAAGTATAAAATTAAATTATCTAGGTGAACCACTGCTACACCCTAGTGTAGTTTGGCAAGTAAGATATGCAAAAGAGCAAGGTATATTAGATGTATTGATGAATACAAATGGTGATTTGCTTGATGAAAAGATGAGTAAAGAGCTACTTGATGCAGGGTTAGATAAACTATTTGTATCATTTGATTCAATAAGTCCAGATATATATGAAGTACAAAGAAAAGGTACAAGTTTGGGAAAAGTTATAGACAATGTATATAAATTTGCACTTTTAAGAAATCAGTATTATCCAAATACACATATTAGATTATCTATGGTTATGTATAAAACACCTGAGTATTTAGCACAATTTGAAGGGCTTAAAGTGATGTGGAAAAATCTAGTTGATGCTGTTGGATATGGATTTTATACTGAGAGAGATGCAGATAAATCTGGTAAATATCCAAAAGTAGATGGATTTTATTGTGAACAACTATTTCAAAGAATGTTTTTAAAATATAATGGAAATGTAACAGTATGTTGTGTAGATGATAAAGATGAATATATTGTTGGTAAGTGGAGGGAAGAGAGTTTAAAAGATATTTGGCAAGGTAAAAAATACAAAGCTATAAGAGATACTCATCTAAAAGGTAACTATTGTGATATAAATATGTGTGCAAAATGTTATTTACCAGTTTCTGAATAGTGAGAGGGATGTTAATATGAGATTTTTAGTTATAGGTTTAGGTTCTATGGGTAAAAGAAGAGTTAGAAATCTTCAAGCACTAAATCAAAAAGATATAGCAGGATTTGATCCAAGAGTCGATAGAACAATAGAGGCAAAAGAGAAGTATGACATATCAGTATTTAATGATTTTGATGAGGCAATTGATGAGTTTAATCCTGATGTTTTTATCATATCAACTCCACCAAACCTACATATGAAATATGCCTATATAGCATATAATAATAATATCCACTCTTTTATAGAAGCTAGTGTGGTAGATGCTAAAGAAATATTAGAATTATCTAAAAATATAGATAATAAAAAGCTTATTATTGTACCATCTTGTACTATGAGCTATTTTCCATTTGTAAAAAAGATAAAAGAGTTACTAGATGATAATATCATAGGTAAACCTTTAAATATAAATTATCAAACTGGTCAATATCTACCAGATTGGCATCCTTGGGAAGATATAAAAGATTATTATGTATCAAATCCCACTACAGGAGCAGGCAGAGAGATCGTACCATTTGAACTCACTTGGTTAAATGCAATATTTGGTGATGCGAAACCATTAGCTTGCGTAAAAAGAAAACTTACAGATATGGATGCACCTATTGATGATATATATCATTCTATTTTAGAATATCCTCAAAATCTACTTATTAATATAACTGTAGAGGTTGTTTCAAGACCAAAAGCTACAAGGGAGTTTAGACTTATCGGTTCAAATGGACAGATAGTTTATAGTGCAGATTCAAATAGTATAAAATATATTAATACCACTATGGAAGAGTGGGAAGTTATTAGTTTTGAAAAAGGTACAGTTGAATCACAATATATAAATCCAGAAGAGCCGTACATAAATGAGATAAAAGATTTTATTGATACTATATCTAAAAAGGATAGAACACTTTTTCCAAATTCATTAGAGAAAGATTATAATATTCTTCAAACACTTTATAAGCTAGAAGGATTGACTTTACTATAAATATAAATTTTCTTAAAAGTTTAAAGTTCAACAATTCTAAAAGCAAATACAATTTTCAAATCTAGTGAAAGATAAGATTAACAAATTATTTGTTATCTTTTTTCACAACAAGACAAGTAAATCTGAATATAAATAAAGTGCAATAGTATATGAGATAGGTATTCTTCTAATTACTAGCTAAGAAAAGTATTAGAAGCTGTATAATAACATGTGAACATTCACACTTATAGTGCAACATTTAATATTGTTAAGATATAAGGCTAATTGATATACAATTATGCTAAATATCTTGGCGGATAAATGGAGCATAACATGAAAA
>Ga0256828_1002704_pt1 | contig 10422 bp, 13 predicted proteins | sample CV88metaG_FD_185993 | JGI IMG/M metagenome (GOLD analysis project Ga0256828, IMG submission 185993) | Hydrothermal vent microbial communities from East Pacific Rise, Pacific Ocean - CV88 | ecosystem: Environmental > Aquatic > Marine > Hydrothermal vents | place: Pacific Ocean: East Pacific Rise... | reverse complement strand
AACATGGTGATGACAATGGTAGCTTCAAGAGCAATCTCAGAAGAACCACAGTCAGCAACACCTATGGCATAAGGGGAGGTTAGGTTATGTTTCATTGGTTAGAAAAGCGTCCATTTTTCTTCGCCGTCGGCGTATTTTTGGTTATAGCATTTGCAGGTTTGGTTGAGATACTACCAAACTTTGCTGAGGCTGCTAGACCGGTAAAAGGTCTTAAGCCTTACTCAGTACTTGAGTTAGCTGGTAAAGAGGTTTATAAAAAAGACAACTGTATAGCATGTCACTCTCAACTTATCCGTCCATTTAAAGCTGAGACAGACAGATATGGTCAGTATTCATTAAGTGGTGAGTATGCTTATGATAGACCATTCCTTTGGGGTTCAAAAAGAACAGGTCCAGACCTTCACCGTGTAGGTAACTACCGTACAACTGATTGGCATGAAAACCATATGTGGGAGCCTACTTCAGTAGTTCCAGGTTCTATTATGCCAGCTTATAAACATCAGTTTACAAATGAAGCTGATTTGGCAACAGCATATGCTGAAGCTGTTACTGTTAAAACTATCTTTAATACACCATATGGTGATGATATAAAAGCAGGTCAAGAAGCTTTTGATGCATATAAGCCAAAAATTCTTGAAGAGGCTAAAAAAATAGCAGCTGATATGAAAAACCAAGATGTTAAAGATATGGTTGCAGCTGGTAAAGTGCCAGAAATAGTAGCACTTATAGCTTATCTAAATAGATTGAAGTAGTGAATAATAATGGATATTAGAGAACTACAAGGATATGCTAGTTTCTTTATGACCATTGTTTTGGTTGTGATGCTATATAGTTATATAGTATATCTATATAGAAGTGAAAAAAAAGGTGAAAAGGACTATGAGAAGCTTGGTAGGATAGCTATCGATGATGAGATCGATAGTACTCCTATCAACACTAGTTCAGCTGATCCCTTAGATAAAAGGAGTGAGAAAAATGAATAGTTTGATGATAAAAGCTATGGCTTTCTCTGCGATATTGATCATAGCGACAATCGCAGTGGTAAAGTCTATGAACATCGATCTTAGCGATCCAATCAACTGGATTACAATGATTGGTGCTATTGCGATTGCAGTATTGACATTTGGTGTATCTGCTAAGTATATGAACCAAATGAAGACTGATAAAGCAGGTGGTGAACTTGCAGAAGAAAATTGGGATGGTATAGGTGAGTATAAAAATGAACTTCCAGCAGGTTGGGCATACTCATTTTTAGGTACTATTATTTGGGGTATGTGGTATTGGATAGCAGGATATCCAGTAAACAGTTTCTCTCAAATAGGTATGTGGAATGAAGAGGTTATCGAGTATAACAAAAAGTTTGAAGAGAAAAACAAGGGTGCAGATGCTCAAACTCTAGTAGAGATGGGTGAGTCTATCTTCCTAGTTCAATGTGCTCCATGTCATGGTAACACAGGTGATGGACTAAATGGTAAAGCTCATGACTTTACACATAGAATGAGCAAAAAACAAGTACTAGATGTTATAGCAAAAGGTTCAAATCAACTTGGTTATGCAGCAGGTATGCCACCAAACATGGCTACAGGAGCTGATGCTGAAGCAGTAGCTGAGTATGTAGCAAATGGTATGAAAGGTGAACAACCAGCAGCATTTGGTGTATGTGCAGGATGTCACGGAGCTGATGGTAAAGGTATAGCTGGTGTTGCACCAAATATCAAAGAGTTTGATGAAGACTTGATCGTTCATGTTGTTAAAAGTGGTAAAAAAGGTGCTATAGGTACTATGCCAGCATTCCATGATAGAATGACACCAGTACAGATGAAAGCTCTTGCAAGTTATATCAAAACATTAGGTCAAGGAGAATAATATGGCAGTAGCAGAAAACACAAATAGATCTGTATTTGGGATACATGGTGTAACAGGTATGCTTATCGCAACTGTACTTTTGCTTTCTATCCTTGCATTTTTGACTATGTGGGGTATAAAAGTACAACAAGCATCAGCTACAAAAGCTTATGATCCTACACCTATTACTAGTAACTTGGAAAATGTAAAAGCTGATAGTAAAGATAATGCTAAATTCGCATTTGTTGATGCTAAATAATTCATAAAGGATTTATGATGATAAAAATTATGGATAAAGTACTTGGTTTGGGTATGCTTATAACAGCTGTATATACAGCATGGGCAGTTCTAACACCAAACCATCTATTTATAGGATAAACTATGACAAAAGCAAAAGCAAGGGTTACCTTGCTTGCTTTGTTGTTACCACTTCTTCTTAATGCTACACATATACTAAGAGATGATTTATTAAAACCACAAGTTTCAAAGATAGTTGAAGATATATCTACAGAACTATCTGATAAGACAGGTATCAATATCTATACCATAGCAACCAATGAAAGGTTTGCTCCAAGAGCTAATTTGGTAGAGTATAGTAAGAAGTATGATAACAACATAAGTAAGCCAAGTGTTATATTTATATTTGCACCAAATGCAAAAGTTATTGAAGATTCAGAACAACGAGGAAGAGTAGCACTTATAGCATCAGCAAAAGAGATATCAGCTATGTATGATAAAGCCAATGTTCTTGATGCTGTATTGGGTGTAGTAGCTACTAAAGATAAAAATTCAGATGAAGATAAGTATAATGTAGGTATAGTCCAAGGTGTTTCTGAACTAGCAGATGAGATAGCTGCATCTAAAGGGATGAAGTTAACCAAAACGATACCTAATGAAACCAATAAATTTATAGGTTATGTTAAGATACCTGTATATTTGGGATCACTGTTTGTATTTTGGATTTTTGTATTTAGACCACTACTAATGAGGATAAAAAATGGCAAAAGAGACTAAAGAAAAAAGCTACTGGCCACATTTGATATTGGGATTTTTGATTATTGGTATCTCTTTAGGGTACTGGACAGTAAAATCAGCTAGTTCCATACCAGTACAAGAGTCAAATGAGTATATGCTCAAATATCAGATAGCTGATATGACTATCAATGATATAGTAGAACAAAAAGCTAGATTTGATAAAGAATATACTATCAAACTTTTAGATGTAAAAATGGGTAAGATAGATATAGAACATAGTAAAGTAGCAAGAGAAGAGAAAGTTGTAGAACTTAAAAAAGGTAAAAACAGCTTCAAATATCAAGTAACTACAAAAGATGGTAAACCTATAGTTGATGCTAATGTATCATTTTTGTTGACTCGTCCTCATACTGTTAAGGATGATCAGTTTATCAAAGTAGTAAAACCTACAGGAGATGTTTATATCATCAAAGATATAGAGATACAAAAGCCTGGTAGATATACACTACAATTTAGAGCTATCATAGGTGATAAGACGGGATACTCTCAGATATCTGCATATCTAAATCCTTAATTTGATGTGATACAAATCACACAAAAAACTATGAGCTTGAAGCATAGAGCATAGAGCTTTATGCTATAATATTTTTTATGAAAAATGAACTACATATATATCCTACCTCAAGAATTATACGCGAACAACAAACTATCTATAGACAACAAGATGGTTTTATACCATCGTTTATGAGAATGGACGATTTTATCAACAATATAATCTTGGTAGATAATTTATCCAAAGTTGATATGATAGAAAGAGCTATATATCTACAAGAAGCATCTAATTTTAAAGACTTTGATAAATTAAAATTTGATAGAACATTAGTAAAGTTTTTTACTAAAAGTGATGCTATATTTAAGTTTTTTGAAGAGTTGAGTGTTGAGGGTGTAGGATTTGATACTCTTCGTGATGCTGATGCTTATGTTGAGTTTTCTGAACATATTGATGTCTTAGAAGAGTTATATCTAAACTATCAGAAATTGCTTCAAAAAGATAAAAAAACAGATAGGGCATTTATCCCAAAGGGTTATAAACTCAATAAATCTTTTATACAAAACTTTGGAACTATAGAGATATTTGTTTATGGTTATTTGAGTAATTTTGAACTTGATATACTAGAGCAAGTATCTTCTTTAAAGCAGTTATATCTACATATCGAAACAAGTAAGTATAATCAAAAAATGCTAGATAGACTCTCTAAGCGATTTGGTTTAAGCTTAAAGCTTGATAAGAGATATAAAGTATCTTTGAGTACTTCAACTATAGTAGAAGAGGTAGATTTGCAAAGTAATGCAAAGATAGAACTCTTTAGTGTAGAGCAAAGGATAGCACAAGTTCCACTAGCATTGATGCAGATTGACGATATGATAGAAGATGGTTTTTTGCCTGAAGAGATAGTATTGCTTCTACCAGATGAGAGTGCAAAAGAGTATTTTAAGTTATATGATTATAAACATAATTTGAATTTTGCTATGGGTGATGAGTTTATAAAAAGTAGAGAGTACAAGCTCATAGAACTGATATATCACTATATGCAAAGTTTTGATGAAGATATCAAAAAAGAGTTACTGCTTTATCGTATAGATATCGATAAGTTACAAAAGGTAGATCAATCTATAAACTTATCTGTAGATGATTTTTTTGAATTTATAGATACTTTATGTGGTATGAGTAGTTTTAAAGATAATAAATTTTTAGAATACAAAGAGACATTTAGGCAAACTTTTCAAAAAAGAGTATTTGTTATAAAAGAGTGGATTTATCTTTGGACTAAGAAGTTGCAAACTATGAGTATAGATGATATAAATGGTGGTAAGATTACAGCTATGGGTGTTTTAGAAAGTAGGGGGATGAACTATAAAGGAGTTGTTATAGTAGATTTCAATGACCATATAGTACCAACGATATCATCAAAAGATCAATTTTTGGATACAAAAGTAAGAAAATATGCCTCATTACCTACAAAAAAAGATAGAGAAGATTTACAAAAGCACTATTATCATACAATCATACAAAAGGCTAGTAGAGTATCTATCATATATACTACTGCCAATAATCAACTTCCTTCGAGATTTTTATATGAGTTGCAAATGCATAAAGCAAATATGGTACAAGTTGATTCAAGAATGTTTTATAGTTCTATAAATCATATAAAAGATACAGATGATATACCAAGCATAGAGTTTAAACCACTAGAGATGAAATGGTCAGCTTCAAGGTTTAAAGTTTTTTTAGAGTGTAAAAGAAAATTTTATTATAGATATATACAAAAAATTATGCCTAAAAAGAAGGATGATATCAATGTAGGAGATGTGTTGCATAAAGTCATGCAAAGAACATTCAATACTCATAGTAGTTACGATAATGCAGAAGAACTTTATAAAGAGATAGCACTACATCTTGATGATATCTTAAGTGAAGATGTCTTAAGTGTATATCATAAAAGACTTTGGCTTTTAAGGTTAAAACCGTTTATAGATAATCAAATAGAGTATTTTAAACAAGGTTATAAAGTAATCCGTACAGAGTATAGTATAAATGGAAATATATTGGGATTTGAGTTTGAAGGTATAGTAGATAGAGTAGATCAAGACTCTACTCATACTATAGCTATAGATTATAAAACAGGCTCCATAACTAAAGCAAATCGTACAAAAAATTTAGAGAGACTTAGTGATTTTCAGATGAGTGTATATCATATACTGCTCTCTTTGAAGTATCCAAATGTAGCGTTATATTTTATGCAGATATTAGAAAGTGGTGATTTGGTACCTATCAAAGAGCTTGAAGCTAAAAATGAACTTTTTTTAAAACATTTACAAGAGCTAAAAACACAAACAGCATTTTTGCCTCAAAAATGTGAAGATGTATCTATCTGTAAATATTGTGATTATGCTCTTTTATGTGGCAGAGGAGAGTATCTATGATTAGTACTCATCTTCTACTATGTGGCTTTTTGCCCACTCTTTGATACTTTCTCTTTGTTCTTTTGTAAGTCTGGCATCTTTATGTTTTATAAGATACATAGGAAGAGGCATACGGAAATTGATAGTTTTTACTATACCTTTATATACTTTTTGTTGTTTTTTATTATCATATTTATTCCACTCTTGAAAATTAAGTGCTTGTCTTCCAAATTTGATATGACTTTTAACTTCCCAAGATATAGGGGCTATATGTCCATACCATGGCATTTTTGTTTGGTATGAATGGCAGTCATAACATGATTTTCTAAGCATACTCATTATCTCTTTAGGTGCCTTTATCTCATCTTTTGGATCTATATGTGATGGTGTAGGAGGGATTTTGATCTGTATGATTTGCAATACAATAAGTGTACCCAAAAGCCATTTGAAGATACTTTTTAGCATAGATGATATCCTTTTTTGTGAAATTATAGTGAATTTTGGTTAATATATACATCAAGGAAACAATATGAGTAAAGATATGACATTTCAACCATTTTTGGCATACTCGGCTAGTGCAGGTAGTGGTAAGACTTTTGCATTGTCTGTTAGGTATGTCTCTTTACTTTTTATGGGTGTAGATGCTTCACATATATTGGCAGCTACTTTTACCAATAAAGCAGCCTCTGAGATGAGGCAAAGAGTAGTTGAATCTCTAAGAGATTTAGGAAGCAATAAAGCATTTTTAGAAGAAGTTTCTAAGCAGACTGGTTTTGATGTAGATAAACTTTTGGAGCAAAAAAGTAAAGTTTTACAAGATTTTTTATCTACAAGTTCTTATATCGTGACTCTTGATAGCTTTTTTACTTCTATATTGAAGTCGGCATCTTTACAGATAGGATTGGAGCCTGATTTTATCACAAAAGAGAGTAGTGCGATAGCATTAGAAGAAGAATTTTTGCTAGAAGTAGTATCTAGTGGCAGTGTATCATCTCTTATTGATTTAGCTTTAGATATAGAAGATAAAAGATTTGGTAAAATCTTTGATATTATGCAAGAGTTTTATAAGCTTGATCCACTTTTGAATTATCCTACTCATTCAAATATAGATATAGTGTTACTTGAAAAGCAGATAGATACTATAAGGGATAGATTATATAAAACTATCATAGAAGCGAAAGCTTCCAAAAGTGCAATAGACAATTTTGCACCTATGTCAGTGAAAGCATTGTTTAGTAAAAATGTTTTTCAAAAAGAGTCTTTGTATGATCATAGATACTATACAAAATCACTTAAAAGCCATCCATGTATAGAAGATATGTATCAAGAGTTAAAATCTCTTTTGTTAAAGTGGATTAGAGCTAAACAAAGTCGTGTACTAGAGGGTCTTTTTAGCAACTATACACACTATAAAAATGCGATTATATCTAATGCAAAATCCAAGGGAGTACTTAGTTTTGATGATTTGACATATTTTACATATAGGTTATTGTATGAGACAATATCAAAAGAGTTTTTATATTTTAAGCTTGATTCTCAGTTTCACCATATACTATTAGATGAGTTTCAAGATACATCTTCATTGCAATATATGTTACTTAGACCTCTCATAGATGAGATATTTGCAGGAGTAGGGCAGAGTGATTTTAGGACATTTTTTTATGTAGGGGATAAAAAACAGTCGCTTTATAGATTTAGAGGTGGTGTTGAAGAACTTTTCGATAAAGTAGCTCATGATTATGGTATCACAATAGATGTGATGGATACGAACTATAGAAGTGCCAGACATATAGTAGAGCAAGTCAATAGATGGTTTATAGATAAAATATCCGGCTATATACCACAAAAGAGTAGTGATGGTGCTATAGATGGGTTTGTTGAAGTAATTGAGTGTGATGATGTGATAGAAAGTGCATTAAATCAAGCTAAAAGATTATTGAGTTTAGGAGTAGATATAAATGATATTGCATTTTTAGTATCTACCAATAAAGATGGACAACAGTTGCAAGAAGCCTGTTTTAAAGAGGGTATAGAGACTTTACTAAAAACTACAAGTTCACTTAAACATTTACCAAAAATAGCATCTTTAGTGGCTATGGTAGAGTATCTGATATATGGTGAAGTTATAGATAAAAAAGCATTTGAAAGCAAGATAGATATATCAGTAGAATCTATAGACACTAAGTGGTTTGATATATCTTTATCACCAGTAGAAGTACTCGATAGATTGGTAAGAGAATTTGGTTATTATGGTGATGATGCCAATATCTTGACACTTTTAGAATTTGCTTCTACATTTGAAAGTATTAGTAGGTTTTTAGAAGAGTTTTATGATTCATCCATCCCTGTAGCTTCCAATACTCAGCATGGTGCCAAGATTATGACTATACATGGTTCAAAAGGTTTAGAGTTTGAGTTTGTTATACTTCTTGATAAACTTACAAAACCAAATGCCAATAGGGTGCCTATAATATTTGATTATGATGATAACTTACATATCAAAGAGATAGTATATAGACAAAAAAATAAAGAGTATTTTGATAAAGATTATGCCAATATCATACAAAAAAATAAAGAGTTATCAAAAAAAGATACTTTAAATGTATTGTATGTAGCATTGACTAGGGCTGTTAAGTCTATGATAGTTCTAAAAAAAGATAAAGATTCTCTTTTTGATATCATAGATATGAAACCTTTAGTTTTAGGTGATATATCAACAATATATCATTCCAATCAAGATACTACAAATACAACTTGTGTAAAATATAAAGAGATATCAAGCTATGGTAAACAAAATGTATCTATCAAGTCAAACCAAGAGTTATATAGTAGTGCTATAGTGTTTGGAAATGCTTTACATTATACTTTGCAAATGTTAGAGAAATTTGAAGATGCTTATATCCAAGATGCTATCAGTGCTATGTATTATAAGTATGGGCAGTTTTTGGATGAAAGTGAAAAAGACTCTATATATAAAAGAGTTAATTTACTTGTAAATGATGATAGGTTTCAAGAGTTGTTGCAAGGTAGTATTTGTTACAAAGAACAACCTCTGAGTTTTGAAGGAGAATTAAAACAAATTGATTTGCTTTTAGAATATGGTGATAGTTATATGGTTATAGACTATAAAAGTTCATTGCAAGATATGCCAAAACATAAAAAACAAGTTCTTTATTATCAAAAAGCGATTGAACATATTACAAAAAGACCTACCAAAGGGGCTATAGTCTATCTTTTGGAAGAAAAAACAGATATAATCTTAATCTAAACTTAATTTAAGAATAATATAAGTTTATTTGGATACAATCCGTTCACCAAAAAGCGAAAGCTAAAAATATATAAGGAAAAATCATGAAAATGACTCAAGTCACAAAACCTCATGAAGTACAAAGAGAGTGGGTTTTGATAGATGCAGAAGGTAAAACTTTTGGTCGTATCTTAACTGAAGTAGCAACTCTTCTTAGAGGTAAACATAAGCCATCATTTACTCCAAATGTAGATTGTGGTGATTTCGTAGTAATCATCAACGCTGAAAAAGCTAAATTTACAGGTGTAAAACTAGAAGATAAAGAGTACTTTACTCACTCAGGATACTTTGGTTCTACAAAATCTAAAAAACTTAGCGATATGCTAGAAAACCACACTGAAAAACTTTATAAGTTGGCAGTTAGAGGTATGCTTCCAAAAACAAAACTTGGAAGAGCTATGCTTAAAAAACTAAAAGTTTATGCTGGTTCTGAGCATCCACATACAGCACAGTTCAACAAAGGGGCTAAATAATGGCAACAATATACGCAACAGGTAAAAGAAAAACAGCTATCGCAAAAGTATGGCTAACTCCAGGTAACGGAGAGATCTCAATTAACGGTATGACACTTGACCAATGGCTAGGTGGACACGAAACATTGAAAATGAAAGTTAGACTTCCACTAGAAGCTACAAAACAACTAGAAGCAGTAAATATCAAAGCTACTACACTAAGTGGTGGATATGCAGCTCAAGCTGATGCTGTAAAACACGGAATCTCAAAAGCACTTGTAGCTTACGAGCCAAGCTTTAGAGCTATCCTTAAACCTATGGGTCTTCTTACTCGTGACTCAAGAGTTGTTGAGCGTAAGAAACCAGGTAAGAAAAAAGCGAGAAGATCTCCACAATTCTCAAAAAGATAGTCGATATCTTTACTTTATATTTTTGCAAGAGTTTTTTCTCTTGCAGATTTCTACTTTTTATCTATTAATACTTTTAAGTTATAATCCTTTCTATGTCAAAATTTACAAATTTTATTTTATTTAATGGTTTTATATATGTGATATATATGGGTATCGATAAGGTATTGACTTTTTTGGGTGTGTATTCCAATCCAAAACTAGGAGAAGATCTTTCTGTGATGCCTACAAATGGGGATATAGCTTGGATAGTATGCAATACCTTAATTTCAGGTATTCTGACAATTTATATACTTTATAAGATAAAGACATTCAAAGCATAAAAATGCTTTGAATGGTAGTTTTTTAGTGGTGTGATTTTAAGATAAGTATAGTCATCTTAACATTTATAATAGCAAAATGTATAAGTTGCCATATCACACAAGTTCTTCTCCAAACTGTAAATTTGGTTGGTATTGGTGTAAAATCATTT
>Ga0256828_1002703_pt1 | contig 10425 bp, 8 predicted proteins | sample CV88metaG_FD_185993 | JGI IMG/M metagenome (GOLD analysis project Ga0256828, IMG submission 185993) | Hydrothermal vent microbial communities from East Pacific Rise, Pacific Ocean - CV88 | ecosystem: Environmental > Aquatic > Marine > Hydrothermal vents | place: Pacific Ocean: East Pacific Rise... | reverse complement strand
GATTATGGTTTTTTAATGCCACAAGTCCGCATTCGTGATAATCTACACCTCAAACCAAATGAGTATCAGATACTTTTAAAAAGTATTGCTATTGGTGATGGGGAGATTCAACCTGATAAATTTTTGGCTATGGACAGTGGTATGGCAACAGGTGAGATTCAAGGTGAACCTACAAAAGAGCCTGCATTTGGTTTAGATGCGCTCTGGATTGACCCTGAACAAAAAGAGGATGCCATCATCAATGGTTATACCGTTGTTGATCCAGCTACCGTTATCTCCACGCATATGAGTGAACTCATTAAACGTAATGCAGAAGAGTTACTGACTCGACAAGAGGTTCAATCACTCATAGATAAAATTAAAAATGACTACCCAGCAATTATTGATGATGTTCTCAAAGTAGCTTCAATTGGTCTCATTCAAAGAGTCCTTAAAGCACTGCTTCATGAGAATATTCCGCTCAAAGATATGTTGACCATTTTAGAGACCATTGCAGATGTTGCAGAGTTTACGAAAAATGTAGATATTATCAATGAACAAGTACGTGCAAAACTCTCTCGTGTTATCACACAGATGTATACAGGTGATGATGGAGTCATTCGACTCTTAACGTTCGATACAAACACAGAACAACTTCTCCTTCAAAAATCACAAGAGCAAGATGGAGTAAGAAATCTAATGCTTAATGTTGGCGAGATCAATGCACTCATTCAAGCAACAAGTGCAAAAGCTACAGAACTCCTACAAAAAGGAATCTCCCCTGTCATAATTATTGTTGATCCACAAATTCGTCGCAGTGTAGCTGAAATCTTTGAGAGATTCTCTCTTGATGTTGTTACACTCTCTCACGCAGAGATAGATTCAAGTGCTACATTTGAAGTTCTTGGATCTGTTTCTATCACAACACAATCTCAAACAGAAAACTAAAAGGTAAAAAATGAAAAACAGAACACTCCATCATCTCTCACATATTGACTTAGATGGGTACAGTTGTCAACTTGTAATGAAGTATACTCCCTATACAAAATTTAACTACAATGCAAACTACGGTGCAGAGGTCAAACAAAAACTCGATCTTATGTTGGAAAATATCAAAAAAGAGAAAAAACCAAGTTTCATACTCATTACAGACCTCAATCTCACAGCAGATGAATCAAAATGGCTTACACAGCAGGTAAAAAGAATCAATGAAAATGGCATTGATCTCAAACTTCAACTCCTTGATCACCACGGCAGCGGTGAAGAGAGTGCTATGAAGTACGACTGGTACTACCTTGATACTGCACGTTGTGCTACAAAAATCACGTATGATTATGCAAAAGAGCATCTTGAGTTTGATGAGCCATCATGGATGCAAAAGTATGTAGATGTTGTCAATGCTGTTGATTTATGGAAACAAGAAGAGCATGAAAATTTTGAATATGGTAAAGTTTGTATGCGTCTTGTTACAGAGACAAGAGAACTGAGTCGTGTTATGTTTCCAACAGAAGATTCAGAGTATAAACTCTCCTTACTGCATGAAGCAGCAAAATATATTAATGAACCAGATGCTCCAATTATCTTAGATGAGAAGATATATTTTCTCAAAAAAGCCTTTTTCAAACGAGATAAAAATGATACCCTTGATAACCTTGCTACAAAATATGTAGTAGAACTTCTCGGTCGCTCACGCAGCCAAAATACTATCTACTATAAAGGGTACAAAGGGTATCTCAGTTATGGAGTTGGAAATACCTCTATTATCGGTAATGGTTTCTTAACCAAATATCCTGAATATGATTTCATCGTTGATGTTAGTTCACGCGGGACTATGAGCCTTCGTGCAAACAACCAGGTCAGTGTTTCACAAATATCTAAAGAGTGGGCTAATGGTGGAGGTCATCCAAATGCTGCAGGTGGAAGAATTCAAGGCTTTAAAGAGCAATTTCGTTATGACAAAGTAAAAGAGCAGATAGAGAGGCTCATCAACGAAAAAGAGTCTCGAGCAGGAGATTTAGAGTATAAAAAAGAGGATTAAACCTCTTTTTTTAGTTATTAATAAAATAACGCTCTATTCCATTTGCAAGACCCTGTGCCATAGTTTGCTGATACTTTGAGTTAGCTAATCTTTTAGCCTCCATCGGATGAGTAATAAATCCAACTTCAACTAAAACCGCTGGCATCTGCGCTCCAACCAAAACCCAAAATGGACCTTCACGAACACCTGCATCTTTTACATACTTATAATGTTTTTTCAGCATCGACAATGCCCCACGTTGCAAATCAATAGCAAGCTTATTTGCTGCAATGATATTATGGGAGTTAATAGTATTTAAGAAGCACTGTTTACCATAAAAATCCATATCTTCCAAATCGGCTGAATTCTCCATAGCAGCTACTTTTTTTGCTCTACCTGAACGTGAAGTAGAGAGAAAATAGCACTCTATTCCATGAACATCTTTAGCATCTTTTTTGCTCACAGCATTTGCGTGAATACTAATAAAGAGATCAGCATTCCTATCATTGGCAAACTTTGTTCTGTTTCTCAGTTTTATAAAGACATCTCTGTCACGTGTCATATAAACCTTATAGCCACGAGATTTCAGTATCTTTTTTAATTTTTTTGCGATCTGAAGTACAACAACTTTTTCACGATATCTTCTATATCCTAATGCACCAGGATCTTTTCCACCATGCCCTGCATCAATAACAATTACCTTATTCTTGTGATAGAGAACTTTTTGCTTATGACTTTTTACTTTTTTTAATGCTACGCTATTATCACGGCTACTTACTTGTTGATCCATACGAACATAGAGTCTTTGTCCATCTCTTTTGAAATGTATCCCAAGTTTTTTACTATTTTCAATTACAAGACGGAGTGTATTTGGATTATATTGAGCAAGTTTAATTCTATCAATACCACTTTTACGAAGTGTTTGAGATTTTGTAAGCATAGATGCGTGAATATCAAAGACATATTTATGAGTTTTATTTTTTTTATCATAAAGCGTAAAGTAGTTAATCTGATTGTTTTTTAATTTTTTGTCAAACTTTAGAACTAATCGTCCATCCTTCCATCGAACAGCTTTTAGTTTATGAGAGGATCGAATTTTGACTCTCTTTTTTTCTACTCTTTGTTTAGGGACTCTATGCTTAGGTGGGGTGTAACTTGATTGCATCTGAATAAGTTCTCTTGCATATTGAGAGACATCAATATGAAGACGTGTACCAGATTCAACAATACCCTCAAGTGCAGATTTCTTGAGTTTAATGTCATTGTCCATTAAAGCTCTTAAATAGAGATTTTTATAATCATTGTATGCACGAAACTGATTTGTCTTCGTTGATGATTTTGCATAATTCTGGGCACGCTTCAAGAGTTCACTGTTTGTCTGTCCATATAGAGTGACTAACAATAAGCACAGTAACACAAATGAGCGAAGCATCAGTTAGCTATTCACCCTCTGTCAATTTTTGCATTAATTCATGTACAGATATAATTTTGTCAAGTTTATACCCATTTGTTCCAGAGAAGAAAAGTCCTGTCTCTGTATTTCCTTCATAGGCATCAGAGAGTCTGTCTGCAATACAAAAACCGACAACTTTAGCTTCTTCACCACGATTACATGGAGCAACACAATTGGATATACACTTAATTGCAGGACCTTCACGCTTCTCAACAAGACGCGTAAGATTTGTCACCACACCCTGTGCAGGATAACCAACAGGAGAAGACATAAGAACAATATCCTCTTTTTTAGCGTCAAGAAGAACTTTTTTGAAGTTTGCGTGAGCATCACACTCATAAGTACCTATAAAACGAGTACCCATCTGTACACCACGAGCACCACGTGAAAGCATATCCTCAATGTCATTTTTATCCCAGACTCCACCAGCAGCAATCACAGGAATATCACCCCATAAAGCAGCTTCTTCAACAACAGGAGCTATGATATTTTCAAGTTGATTTTCAGGAAGTCTACACTGCTCATAAGTAAATCCTTGATGTCCACCAGACTTTGGACCCTCAACAACAACTGCATCAGGAATTCTGTCATAACGTTTTTTCCAACGCTTACAGATGATCTTTAAAGCCTTTGCAGAAGAGACGATAGGAACAAGTGCCACATCAGGATACCCTTCTGTAAACTCTGGCATATTGGTCGGAAGTCCAGCACCCGTAATAATAATATCAATCCCAGCTTCACATGCATCACGAACAACACGTCCATAATCATTAATTGCATATAAAATATTAGCAGCAAGTGGTTTGTCACCACATATCTTTCTTGCACTTTCAACTATTGCGTGAAAACCCTCTTTTGAATAAAAGTTCGTCTCACTCAATGGTCTATCTGAAACAAGCTTCTTTGCATACTCTTTGTTTTTATAATATCCTGTACCAACAGACGAGATTACACCCAGTCCACCCTCTGCCGATACTGTACCTGCTAGTTGATCCCAACTAATACCTACACCCATTCCACCTTGTACAATAGGCTTCTCTATCTCATATTTTCCAATTTTTAAAGAGTTAAAACTCATCCATTCACCTTTAATTTTGCAAATTTTCTTTTTCCAACCTGTAAAAGATACTCACCCGGTGTGAGTTGTAGTTGCATATCAGAAACTTTCTCTTGGTTTATTTTAACACCACCTTGCTTAATATCTCTTCTAGCTTGCGAAGTAGATGGTTCAAGTCCACAATCTACAAGTGCTTTTGCTATCCAGATTTCACCCTCGTTTGATTCAAACTCCGCTATATCTGTCGGTATTTGACTCTTTGCGTGAACTTTTTCAAACTCAGCTTTAGCAGCTTGCGCCGCCTCTTCATTGTGAAAACGTGCTGTTATCTCAAGAGCAAGTGCCTCTTTTACTTTTTTAGGATGTAAAGATCCATCTTCAACACCACTTTTTAAAGCTGCGATCTCATCTAATGATTTAGCACTTAAAAGTTCATAATAGCGCCACATCAAATCATCAGAGATAGAGAGTACTTTACCAAACATATCATTTGGTTCATCAGAGACACCAATGTAATTTCCAAGAGATTTACTCATCTTTTGAACACCATCAAGTCCCTCAAGTATTGGCATCATTAAAACAGCCTGCTGCTTTTTAAGACCATACGCCTTTTGTAGTTGACGTCCCATCAAAAGATTAAACTTCTGATCTGTTCCACCTATCTCAATGTCAGACTCTAAGTGAACACTGTCATACCCTTGAAGAAGTGGGTACATAAATTCACTGACAGCAATAGGAGTATTTGCAGCATAACGTTTGGAAAAATCATCACGTTCTAGCATACGAGCAACAGTCAAGTTCGAAGCCAGCTCTAACATTCCAGCAGCACCTAAAGCATCTAACCACTCATTATTGTAAACGATATCTGTCTTCTCTTTATCTAAGATTTTAAACGCCTGCGTTGTATATGACTCGATATTTTTAACAATATCCTCTTTTGAGAGTACTTTTCTTGTTACATTCTTACCTGTCGGATCACCGATCATTGCAGTAAAACTACCAATAAGAAACTGAACACGTCCACCATATTTTTGAAATATCGCTAATTTTTGTAACAGTACAGTATGACCTAGATGTAAATCAGGTGCCGTAGGGTCAAATCCAGCCTTGACTGTATATGTTTTACCTTCGTCATAGTAAGCTTTTAAAAGTTTTTCAACTCTTGCTTCGTCTATAAGCTCTGCACAACCTCTATTTATCTCTTTTAAAGCCTCATTTATCATATATACTCTTCTCTTTTTGGTTTATCAATTTTTATAAGCATCATCACTGCGGACAAGATGAATCACTTTTATTTTTGACTCTATTTTAGCACGAAGTCGATTAATATCGGCTTCTTTTGTAGTAAAAACAAGCTCACAATATTGAATATAATCAGAATGTTCTTTTCCAAGTTCAATAGATAATATATCAATATTTAATTTCACAAGATATGTTAAAAATTCTGCCAATGCACCTTTTTCATTATGTAATGATGCGATTAATTTATATTTAAATAGATTTTCCTGTGCCCATTTTACAAAGACCATAGGTTCATTTGCTTCAAGCTTTTTAGCAGCATTAGAACACATTTTATGGTGAACATGTGCTTTGCCTTTTTCTAAAAATGCCATCACTTCATCACCCGGTTTCGGGTGACAACAGTAATCAAAAACAACATCATTGACACTGCTTGTAGCATAGATCTCAACTCCTGAGAATTCATACTTTTTGAGTTTAAATCTATGTCGTGAGATAAAAGCTTTAAAACGACTGTTTTTACTGATTTCACTCACATATTTATGTAAAACATTTTTAAAATGCTCTATATCATTTGGAAGTGTCGCTAATGAATCACAGTTACATTTTTTAAACCACTCTTCTACCCGAGCATTACTCAGACTCATTGCAGTTGCGACAATACTTATAGCAGCTTTTGCATTAATCTCACGCAAGCGGGCATTACAATTTAGTTTCATATTTGTTTTTGCTTTAGAGGTTTTTACAGCATCTATCCAAGAGCATCGTGTCTGAACCGTATCGCCACTAATGATTTTTACAATATCACCATTATTCAACTCTGTTAAAAGTGAAGATCTTGTTTTATTAATAAGAGCCGATACGGCTTTGTTCCCTACAGCACTATGAACAGCATAAGCAAAATCAAGAGCTACCGCACCACGAGGCAGTGTAAAAGCATCTCCTTTTGGAGAAAATACTGAAATATCTTCAGAGTAGAGGTCATTTTTAATAAGCGCATAAAAATCCTCTACTGATTCATTTTGATACTGTAGATTATCAAGCCAATCAAGCTTAATATTATTACCACCACTTTTATATTTCCAGTGCGCTGCGACTCCGAGCTCTGCAGTTTTATGCATCTCATAAGTTCTGATCTGCACTTCAAAGATGGCAGTTTTATGAAAAACGGTTGTATGAATAGTCTGATAACCGTTATCTTTAGCAACTGCAATATAATCTTTAAACCTTGAAGCTAAAGGACGAAAATTCAAATGCACGAGACCAAGTGCATCATAACACTTAATAGGCTCTTTTGTCAGAATTCTAACCGCTAAGAGATCAAGTACCTCATCAATACTGACACCTTTTCGCTGCATTTTTAGATAGATGGAGTAACGGTGTTTAATCCGTGAAAGCACCTCAAAATCATCTTCACAAAAACCATTTTTAATGAGTATCTTTGCAATGGACTCTTTAAACTCATTGAGTTTTATCTCCATAGCATGATAGTTTGTGTCAAGATAATTATCTATATGATGTTTCTCTTCAGGAAAAAGATACCCAAAGCTTAAATCTTCTAAAATATTTTTTAGAAAACTAATTCCTAAACGGTGCGCAATAGGAGCATATACAACAAGAGTCTCTTCTGCAATACGTCTCTGTTTATGTGCAGGTAGTGCATCAAGTGTGAGCATATTATGAAGTCTGTCACACAGTTTGACAACTAAAACCCGTACATCCTCAATACTTGCAAGTAACATTTTACGAAACGAAAGCGCTGAGACTACAAGCTTTTCATCTGAGTTTGATGGAACAAGCTCACTGTCACGAATCACATCAATCTTCGTAAGACCAGAGACCAAATGTGCTACATCACTGCCAAACTTCTCTTCAATAGTCTCAATAGGGATATCGGTATCTTCAACAACATCATGTAAAAGTGCTGAAATTGCCATAGATTCATCATTAGTAAGAGCAGCAACAATTGAAGCAACTAAAATAGGATGAACAATATAAGGCTCACCACTTTTTCTAAACTGCTCTTTGTGAGCCTCTATAGAAAAAGCAAGTGCTTCTTGAAGTGCGGGAGTTGGGGTTATTTGTGAAAATAGATAGTTTGAGGCAGAATCAACATCACGAAGATGCTTGATCTTTTCAATACTTAGTTGATTCAAGCCCAAAAGATTACTGCTCTTTTTTAGTAAAGCCTTTAATTACAATAAGGCCTTCAGCGATTTCCATTAAAGCTAAGTCAGATGACTTTATATGACTTGTATTGACACTTAATTTACTTGTAGCACCATTCTCTAACTCATCACATCTTTTTGCTACTGCAATAGCTAACTGATAACGATCCATATTTGGGTTCTCTTCTAAAACTTTGGCTGTTAACTCTTCAACTTTCATTCTTGTTCCTTTATTTAACGATTGAGCAATTTTTCATATTGCCATTTAAAATGTCTAAAAGATTCCCTTTAATAGACATATCACAAACAATAATAGGCAAACTATTATCTTTTGCGAGTGCGATTGATGTATCATCCATTACTTTAATATGATCTTGAAGCGCTTGATCATACGTAAGTTGATCAAGTTTTTTTGCATCACTATATTTTACAGGGTCTTTGTCATAAACACCATCTACTTTTGTAGCTTTAATGATAACCTCTGCACCAATCTCTACTGCACGCAATGTTGCTGCTGTATCTGTAGTAAAGAAAGGGTTTCCTGTTCCAGCTGCAAAAATCACTACACGACCTTTTTCTAAATGACGTGTTGCTTTACGGTTAATATATGGCTCAGCAATCTGCTCCATTTTAATAGCTGTCTGCATTCGTACTTGTAGTCCTGCATACTCACAAGCTTCTTGCATAGCAACACCATTAATGACAGTAGCAAGCATACCCATATAGTCACCAGATGTACGCTTAATAATGCCATCTTGTGCCGCTGTTACTCCACGAATGATATTTCCACCACCAATGACAATACCAACTTCAATGCCTGCATCAATAAGAGATTTTATCTCTTGAGCAATATACTTTAAAATCTGTGTGTCAATTCCATGACCTGCCTCACCAGCAAGAGCTTCACCTGAAAACTTAACCAAAACACGTTTGTTAGCCATGTATACACCTTTTTATAAAAATCCGTGAATTATACTAAAAAATGGCTTTTATTTTACTTTAATGCATTCTGTGTTGCACGGTCAATCAGTATTTTTACACCTACTCCATCTTGAGGATACTGTGCATGTCCTATTCCAATATTATATTCAACATTATATTTTGTATCAATATGAGGTGCTTCTGAAAAAGCAGCTTTTACTCTACTAATGATAAGATTATAATTAACCTCATCAAGATATTCGTTAAATACAATAATAAAACCATCATCAGTGATATGTCCAACAATATCTTCATTACGTATTGAGGAGAGTAATCTATCACTTGCTTCACGCATAAAAGCATCTGCAAGTTCTTTTGAACGAATCTCAACATCATGATAGTTAATAATCTTTATTACAGTAACTAAAAACGTCTGTTCATGTCTTATTGCTCTATCAATATGCTCAGAAATCACTAATTCAATATTTGCACGATTTGGTAATTCTGTTATAGGATTAAAATAAGCACTTTTAATCAATACATTGTCATTTTTAGCATGTGACTTTAATAATTTTGAAAATTTTACATTAAAATATAAACTAATAAAAAGCATCAACAGTAATACAACTGAAACATACGCTAGCCAATTTCCCTCAATCATCATCTGTACCTCGCATAATCTATTTACTCAATTGTATCGTAAATAGTATTAAAAGTTAAATTTTACTTTTCATACAGCATAATAAAAGGAATTAACTCCGAAAAAACAACTGCTCGTCTCTTCTCATCACTGTTTAAAATCAACTCTAACATCTGAGCAATATTCTCATCAATATTTGGTACAAGTTTACGGATATCTTCCAGTTTTTCACGTTTGACAACATTTGTAAAACGCTCATATGCGCTATATGCCTCTTGTTTAGAGAGTTGAAAGTAAAGCTTACGACCAAGTTCAAAAACCTCAAACTCCTCATTTTTTCCTGTATTTACTTTTGTCTCAAAACCAAAATCAACCTCAATATTTTTAGCACGCAGATAGGCTTGTAACATCATTACAAATCCAATCTTTGCATTGGTAAAACTTTTGAGCACTCTTTCATTAAATCTCTCAAAACTCTCACCACTCTCACGCAGCCTCTTATACTCTAACATTAAAGACTCTACATAATATTTTGCATACTCAAGTGGTGCACCTTTAAGAACAGTATGCCCTTCTACTGCACCTTCACCCGCAAGTTTTCCACCAAGATAGATATTGACACCGCTGCCGTTCACTCCGCTAACTTTTGCTTTACACCCTTCAAAACCTATATCTCCAAGACCGTGAATACCACACCCCTTCACGCAAGCCGACCAGTACATTCTTACACGACCAGACTCCAGTGCTACTTTTTCATCCAGATAAGCAGCCATATTGATAGCATCATTTTTGTTCTCAATCACACCAAATGGACAATGCTCTGTCCCTGCACAGGCTATAAGATGATTAAAGTATGGGGTATTGAGACTTTTATACTCACTGAAATACTCCTCACGCAAGAGCCCATCAACATCTTTGACACCCATAATGTAAAAACTCTGCTCCATATCC
>Ga0256828_1002702_pt1 | contig 10427 bp, 13 predicted proteins | sample CV88metaG_FD_185993 | JGI IMG/M metagenome (GOLD analysis project Ga0256828, IMG submission 185993) | Hydrothermal vent microbial communities from East Pacific Rise, Pacific Ocean - CV88 | ecosystem: Environmental > Aquatic > Marine > Hydrothermal vents | place: Pacific Ocean: East Pacific Rise... | reverse complement strand
TCGCGTTTTTCATCTCCATCATATCAAGCTTTGCCGTGATATCAAAATAGTGGTCTTTTGCCATCTTCTCTCCTTATTTCTCAATCCTCATCATAGCGATATTACCATGCACCACATCAAGTTTTCCAAGTGCCGTGATCGCATCCTGCATCTTGCTCTCTTGTGTTTTATGCGTAGTAAAAAGCAGTTTTGCTATCTCTTCGTTGTGGGTCGGTTTTTGCAACATAGACTCGATGGAAATACCGAATTCGCCGAGCGTAGAAGTGATCGCAGCCAGAACACCACTCTGGTCATCCACCTGTAGTCGCAGGTAGTATTGGGTAACAATATCCTCTCTTGGAAGCAGTTTCAGGTTGCTCTCCAACCCTTTTTTATACCCCAGCATCGGCCCCTGGTTCCCACGGACAATATCTACGATGTCCGCAATCACCGCAGAGGCAGTCGCATCACCACCGGCCCCTGGGCCATAATACATGGTTTCACCTACCTTATCCCCCACTACGGTCACCGCATTCATCACACCTTCCACTTTGGCGATCATACTCTCTTGAGGAATCATCGTTGCATGAACTCTCAACTCCACCCCTTCCGTTACCTTTTTGGCGATCCCGAGCAGTTTGATCTCATAACCAAACTCTTTGGCAAAGGCTACATCCGTCTGGGTAATGTTCTCGATCCCTTCGATCAGTATATCTTCCGGTTTGGCATCGATCCCATAAGCAATGGAGGCCAAAATAAGCAGTTTGTGAGACGCATCAAAACCACCTACATCAAAAGTCGGGTCCGCTTCGGCATATCCAAGTTCCTGTGCCTCTTTAAGAATTGCATCATACTGGGCACCCTCGTTGATCATCTTGGTCAGCATGTAGTTGCAGGTCCCGTTCATGATCCCCTGAATAGAGTCGATATGGTTGGCAGAGAGTCCTGTACGCAGTGCACCGATGACAGGGATCCCCCCGGCCGTACTCGCTTCGTACATCAACGGGATATCTCCCGCAATCTCCTGAAGTTCGTAACGGTGATAGGCAAGCAGCGCTTTATTGGCAGTGACCACCGCTTTACCGTTCTTTAACGCCCTTTTGACCAATGCGTAAGGTTCTTCCACCCCGCCCATCAGTTCTACAACGATATCGATCTCAGGATCATCCACTACATCTGAGGGATTGTCACTGAGTTGAATGGAAACACCACGCTCTTTCGAAAGATTTTTTACGACACCTGACTTGACGACAATACGCTTTCCGGCCCTGGCTTCGATGATGTCTGCATTCTCTTCAAGTATTTGTGCGACACTTGCACCGACAGTCCCTACACCAAGTATTCCTATTTTAACCATTTTTCTTTTCCTCTTCGAGTTTCTTAAGAAATTTTTTAATGTTTCTTGCCGCCTGGCGGATCCGTTTTTCATTCTCTATCAATGCAATACGCACATACTCATCGCCATATTTACCAAATCCAATCCCCGGACTTACGGCAACACCTGCTTCCAAAAGCAACTGTTTCGCAAATTCCAACGAGCCCATATCTCTTGCAATTTCCGGGATTTTACCCCAGATAAACATGGAGGCATTCGGCTTTGCCAGAGGCCAACCCGCTTTTGTAAAGGCATCTATCATCACATCCCGTCGTTTTCTGTAACGAGGAATAATCTGTTCATCCGGCACATAGCCGTGTTCATCAAGCGCTACCGTAGCGGCAACCTGAATAGGGGTGAACATACCATAATCCAACCATGACTTGATACTCTGAAGTGCGCCAATCAGTTTTTTATTCCCTACGACAAACCCAACTCTCCATCCTGCCATATTGTAAGATTTGGAAAGGGTATAGGATTCTACAGCAACATCCTTGGCCCCCTCCACCTGCATAATAGATGGGGTGGTGTACCCGTCAAACGTAATATCGGCATAAGCGATATCGGAGATGATATAAAAACGTTTCTCTTTTGCCAAAGCGACCAGTCTCTCGTAAAACTGCGGTGTCACCGTAGCGGTTGTCGGGTTGTGGGGGAAGTTTACCACCAGAAATTTTGCCTGGGGAACAGAGTTGTCAAGCGCCTCTTCAAGATCGGAAAAAAAACGCTCTTCATCTACTTCAAATGTCTCTTCATTGAAGATCAGGTGCATCTTCTCTACATTTGCCCCTGCCAAAATAAACGCCTGAGAGTGAATCGGGTAGGTAGGGTCCGGCACAATGGCCACATCTCCAGGATTTGAGATGGCCTGCACCAGGTGAACATACCCCTCTTTGCTTCCCATGGTAGCGACTACTTCCGTATCGGGGTCCAGGTCTGCGCCATATTTTCGTTTATACCAGTTGCTCATGGCAAGGCGCAGTTTATAGATCCCCCTGCTGGCACTGTAGCCATGGGTCTTTGGCTTCATCGCCGTTTCGCACAATTTGTCGATAATAGGCTGGGGAGTCGAAGCATCAGGGTTTCCCATCGAGAAATCTATAATATCTTCCCCTTTTCTCCTCAATTCCATTTTAAGCTCATTGATCTCCGCAAAAAGATACTTTGGAAGGCGGTTTATCTTTTCAAACTGTATTTCGTTAAACATAATGTATTCTCTCTTAATAATAGGCTTATTGTACGACGGTCAGGTTGTTCTCTGTTTGCTCTGTACTATTTGTTTCCGTAACACTTTTCCCGCTAACCGGTGCAATCACATTCTCTATACTCAACTCTTTGCTATTGTTCACTTCGGCAGGTAAAAATTTACCGGTTTTCTCTTCTATAAAGGGAATCAGCCCATTCAACTCTTTTTTGTCGAATTGGGTAAAGAGGTACCAGGAGGCATACCCCAAAAGCAGCAGGACAAAAAGTAAAAAGAGTTTTGATTTGCCTTTTTTCTCTTCCATGGCAGGCAATCCAAGTGTAATACTTTCATCGAGGGCATCCGAATAATACTCAAGTGCCTGCTCCCTGAGACTCTTTAAGTCCGCTTTGTATTCACGTTCAATAATAGAGATGAACCCCAAAGCTTTCACCTTTTTCAACTGCTCGAAATCACCTGCAAAAAGACTTTCAAGATTGTTTTCGGCAATATTGGTTTTTTTACTGATCGCTTTGACACTGTTCTCTTCAAGTATTTCATTTAACTGCATAACCCATCCTGTGTATTAAAATTGCTGCGGCCGCACTGACATTGAGTGAATCAAATGCATGCTTCATCTCTATGGAAACTTTATGGTCTATTTTGGATATTGCTTTTTTGGAAAGCCCTTTGCCTTCGCTTCCGAGTACCAGTACCCGTCTGGACGAGAAGTGCATCTGCTGTACCGCTTCTCCGTCCATCGCCGCGCCGTAGCAGGAGAAACCTACCTGCTTCAGCTCATTGAGCACATCCGAGACGTTCGGTATCACCGCGAACGGCATATCCAGCAGCGCACCCGAACTGGTACGGGCTATCGCCGCATAATTGAGTTGCCTGACCCCCGTTGCAATCACTGCATCCGCACCGAGCGCATAGGCACTGCGCACAATCGCCCCGATATTGCCCGTATCCGTCAATCCATCCAGAACGATGACGAAATCATTCTTCTTTATCTGCGAAAGCGTACTCTCTTCGAACTCCGACACTTCCAGCAGGATGCCCTGATGGTTGCCGCCACGGCTCATGGACTGGGCCCACTTCTCTTCCAGGAACTTGATCTTGTCATGAAATGCATGAAAGAGTTTTTGGGGGAGTATCCCTTTTTTGGCTACATAAACAGTCGTAATCATATTGGGGTGCCGCTCCAAAGCATAGAGGCAAACCTGTTTTCCATAAATTATCATAAGATGGATTTTATCTAATTTTTACTTGATATTTACGTTTTAATATTTTCAACGACTTATTTCTAAGTTCTGATTAATGTTTCATACCACTCTTTAACGCTTTTATCGCTCAGTTTCGCCAACAGTTTCGCCTTTATTTTCGGTGGAAGGTCCAGCTGCAGCACTTCATCGAAATAGAGGCTTTTTTCTTCATTTTTTTTCCCGTGCACAATCACAACCCACTCCCCCTTGATCACACTCTCTCTGAACTGTTTTTCAAGCTCACCGGCACTGCCTCGGAAATAGGTTTGGAACTTTTTGCTTATCTCTTTTGCCAAAAAAAGTTCCCTCTCTGCATCTATCTGCGCCACTTCTTTCAGAAACTTTTCCAGTCTGTGGGGCGCTTCATACAGTACAGTATTGTACCCGTTGTTCATCGCTTCATTCAATGCTGTACTGCGCTCTTTCCCTTTATGCGGCAAAAATCCGAAAAAAAGGAATTTACCCTCTTCAAACCCGCTTGCCGCATAGGCGGTCGTAACGGCACTGGCTCCGGGAAGTACATCATAGGCAATCTGCTTCTCCTGGCAATAGGACACAAGAATCTGCCCGGGATCGGAGATTACCGGCATCCCTGCATCACTGACATACACGACCTCTTTCTTATCCAAAACTGCACCAAACTCCTGAAGCCTCTCTTCTCCGTTGTGTTCATTGAAAGAGATAAACTCCGCATCAGGGTACACCATACCGAACCGCTCTTCCAAAAGCCGCAAAAGCCGTTTGGTATGACGTGTATCTTCACATAAAAACAGTGCCGCTTTTTCAAAAAGCTTCATCGCTCTAAGCGTAATGTCCTGGGGATTTCCAATAGGGGTGGGGATAAAAGTAAGCATAATCGCCTAAAAAATAGAAAAGTTTCAGAGCGTCGCCGCTCTGAAAAGCAGTGTTAGTTAAGTTTATATTTGTTTTTAAACTTCTCAACTCTACCGGCAGCATCGAGGATCTTCTCAGAACCTGTAAAGAACGGGTGACATTCGTTACAGATATCGATTGACATCTCCGGCTTGTTCGATCTTACTTCAAACTCGTTTCCACAAGCACATTTAACTTTACATTCCATATATTCAGGATGAATACCTTTTTTCATTGTGAGGCCTTTAAAATAGTTATTTTGATACGCAACCAGTTGCGTGGGCCGACCGCCGAGGTCAACCATTGATGACAGGCAACTAACCTGTTCCGGCCATTTTGGCCCTTCCACTGTTCCAGACAGGGGTTGTTGCAACAGTCTCGCTGAGACAACTTTAGGGCGGAATTATAGCGAAAAATGTTTAAATTTTTCTAAATTCCTCCTCCTCGGGAGATATGGACGAGCAAAAAGACAAACCTACAAAAGTACTTTGGAAGCCACTGCACAAACGGCGCTTTCACTCTTCAAGATCAGAGGGGTATCGAATCCTACAATATCCTCCGGCGCGAAAAGTGCTCTCTCCTCTTCATGGAAGCCGCCTTCACAGCCGATAACAATCGTCTCTATGTTATTGTCTGAAATGAAATTCGTTTCGGAAAAATTCAGCATTTTGGCATAGGGGTTTTGAGCAAGAAAAGTTTCCAGGTTCTCTGCCGTTTCAAGCTGCATCATCACCGAGCGTCCGGACTGCTGGGAAGAGTTGAGCAGTATCTTCTCCAAACGTTTAAAGTCAGGCTTGAAACTTTTCTGGGAGCGTTTGCAGTAAATAAAGGTGATCTTCTCTACCCCCATTTCATTCAAAGAGGGAAGGACTTTCTCAATATTTTTCGGTTCTATCACACACCATCCTATGTGCAGCGGGGAAGAGGCTTTGACTTCAAATTCTCTGCTCTCCTGCAACAGGAGGATTACCGAACGCTTATCGATGGAGACGATCGTATAGCGGTAGAGCAGCCCATCTTCCAGATTGCGAAGATAAAGGTCATCTTTTACTTTATGCCTGCGAACCTTGAAAATATAGCGATGGTCATCTCCCGTCAGACTTAGGTGGGTACTTCCTGCTTCTTTATGGTAAAGGTACATCATAGATTATTTCCTACAAAGCAACCGCGCCTTTGGCCTTCAATACCATAAAGAGCACCATCACAGCGACCAGCATAATCTGCACGGCTGATATCTGAAAAAAGGCCTTTTTAAGCATGCTATGTATTTCCGGTACCTGTACATTGGAGTATTTGATCAGTTTATATTTACGGATCTCGATAAACATCAGAACGGCCCATACCACGATCATCAATATAATGCTCAGCGTAAAACCATACCCTCCGATCACCATTGCCACCATCCCGGTAAAGACTACCATTGTGGCGATCGCCTGGAAAATCATCGTATAGATAAAACTCGCTTTTCTGAAAGCCAACGGGTCTTTCGATGTCATTGAGGGAATGAACAGCCCGGCTACCAGAAAGGTTAAAAATGCGGTCACCAAAATACCGTGAGATGCAATAATCTCTTCCTGCATACTTTACTCCTTTAAAATATGATTATACTATCTTGCGTTAAATCGTTGTGAATAAGGGGGTCTTTTTTACAAAAAAGCGGAGCGGGCACCACCGCCCGCCAAATGTATATGGATTACAATCCGGAGATATATGCGGCTACCGCTTTGATATCATCATCGCTCAGTCCGGATACCTGGCCTTTCATAAGCGTACCCATTCCGGCTACATTTCTGCTTCCTGCCTTATATTCTTTAATTTTGCTTTCAAGGTCTGCCGCTGCCTGTCCGGCGATCTCTTCCGATTTGCCGAGTGCTTTTGTTTTCCCGTCTTTCCCGTGACATCCTGCACACTTGGCAAATACTTTCTCACCCTGGGCATTTCCTGTCACTGAAGTAACAGCTTCTTCTGTTGCTTTAACCGCTTTGGCTGTTGTCTCTTTGACGGCTTTGGATGCTTCTTCCGCCGCTTCTTTGACAGCTGCTGTTGCCGTAGAGGTCTTCTCCTTGACTGCTTCTGTTGCCGCAGCCGTTTTCTCTTTCACCGCTTCTGTCACCGCAGCTGTTTTTTCTTTCACTTTTTCTACAGCCTGCGCCGTTTTCTCTTTTGTCTCTTCTGTTGCTTTTTCTGCCGCTACATTGACAGCTTGTGTCGCCTCAGCCGCCGCTTTTTTCGTCTCTTCTCCGCAAGCTGTAAACAGCAGTGTCGCTACTGCCAGTGAAAGTAGTGTTGTCTTTTTCATCATTCATCCTTTTTTTGCCTGATTATACTAAACTTTATCAGGGTTTTTAATTAAATTTTTCCGTAACAGTTTATCCCACAAAGCACTATCGCTCCATTCGGACTGCACCTGGGGAGAGAAAACAATCTCTTCCAGGGCTATTTCCCCCATCAATTTGCTGTGGGCATCCTCTTCAAATCCCTGCGCATACCCCGTATCGGTCTCATGGACAATGATACTGTGGAGCCTGACTTCACGCTCTCCGTTTCTCATCTGGGTGCAGGCAAGCACACGTTCCACCATAAGGTAGATGACACGGCAGAACTGTTCGGCAGAGGGTGATACGGGCAGCTCCACCCAGCGGGCGGAGTATTTTTTCATCGCTTCTATGTATGCCGCATCATCCCCGTTCCAGAGGGTAATGGCATGGTCGAACGAGTCGATCAGCTCTTTGATGTAGAGTTTGGTCAATCCGAAATCATACACCATCTGCCCGTTGTCGAGATAGTTCGACTCCAGAAGCACCTCCACCTTGTAGGAGTGCCCGTGCAGGTTCTCGCTGCACCGTCTGGTCGAACAGTTACGGACGATATGGGCATTTTCAAATTTAAAAAGTTTACGTATTAACATAGGGCGATTTTAGCCAAGATAGCTTAAGGTATGGCCGGAGGGGTGATCTCCTCCCCCAAAAAGGCATAGCTTTTCCCTATGCGGGCGACGGGGGCGAACGAAATGGTCAGTCTCTCTTTGTCCTTGATGCACCTGTCATCCACAAATATCTCTTTGACGTTCAGGACCAGAGGAACGGTACTTCCACCTCCAAGATCTATCTCCTGGTTGAGCTCGCAGGCATACGCCACAGGTGCCGTGGCAACCATGGGAGGGAACCCCTCTTTCAGCGGTTTTGTCTCTATGGAGAAGTGTTCCGCTTCACTTTCACTGTGTTCCAGCCCCTTGGAAGAGTAGTGCATCTTTTCAAGGTCACCCTCCTCCACCATACAGATGGTACATCTTTTATGTTTTCGTATATTTGCAAGGGTGTCTTTTGGCGTACCGTCCGGCTTATGGCCGACCGAGATGAGTACCGATGCGGGATCGGAAGAGAGCCCGATGAAGTAGGAGAAAGGCGCGATATTGACCACCCCTTCATCTTCGGTAACGACCCATGCGACAGGCCTTGGGATAATGGTCTGTGCCATCAGTTTGTAAGTTTCGTTCACTGTTTTGTCTTCTGTTAAATCAAATACCATTTTTTACCTTCCACCTGTTTTGTCTGTTGTCTGTATGGGCATCCGGCTTTGTCCCTTGCTGTTTGCCCGAACATGTCCCTATCCATTTTTGCAGCGTATCTATATCTTTGGGTGACAACTTACTCTTAAATGCAGGCATCATAGCATGAAAACCTTTCCATTTGCCCTTACTGCCGTTTTCTATTGTGTCGATTATCTCTTGACGCCCTCTTTTTGCAATATCGGCAAATGAGGGGCCGACATTCGGCTTGTCCTGGAGATGGCAGTTGAGACAGCCGTTCTTGCGGGCCAGCTGTTCTCCTTTTGGCAGGGCTTCAAATGCCGCCTTCTCCTGCATCTCTTTCAGATACTTCTGCTGGTCGTAAAAATCATACATATAGGAAGCGATGGCTTCAAGTTCATCTTCGGTAACATTGCCTTTTTGTGAAGGCATTACCCCGTAACTCTCAAGGCTCTCTTTGTCGCAGTACGATTTGTCCCTGCTTGGATTGATGACATAATCCTGCACAAAAGGAATAAACTTGCTGAATTTCTCATCATCCATCGTAATTTTCATAAAATCTTTCAAGTGAAACACGACAGCCATCATTGGCGGTGCCTTTTCATCTTCATACGTATCCGGCGGCATTTTAAGATTGTGGCACATCGCACATTTCTGTTCTATGAGCGCTTCCCCGTCATACTTTACATCGTTGCCCTGATTGAGACACCCTGACAACAGGAAAAGTGCTGCGATCGCTGTTATGTAACGCATAAGTAACCTCCCAGTTTAAAACAGTTTTTTCACTTTGTCCATCAGTCCCTCTTTCGTAGCGTCACTATCTTCCGATATTTCCGCTGCTTCTTCCGTGTAGAACTCATCTGGCAATGTATTTTCCGGTGTACCGTCCACATTGACCACGACAAGCTCGGGGTGTATAAGCTCTCTAAGCTTTCTTTGTACCACCATTTTGGTCGTCATCAGGCTCATGGAGCAGCCATGACAGGTTCCTATCAGTTCAATGTAAACCACACCGTCTTTCGTTCCCAACAGTTTAATATCTCCTCCATGGGAATTTACATACTCGTTCACTACAGGCAAATGGTGCTTTACCGCTTCATAAATATCTTTATCTGAAAATGTCATTTTATAATCCTTTGTTATTCATATGATAACTGCTTAAAATAATATAGTACGCTTTAGCTTAAATAAGACTAAAATTATCCTATTTAATCGATTTTAATCTTCCTGCCATCAGAAATCCTACTATCAGCAGAATGATACTCAAGCTGTAGATCACACTGTAACTGCCGACAAACTTCAGTATGAGCCCTCCAAGTACAGGGAAAAAGAGTCCCAGAGAGACGATGTTCGTCTGCAATGCCGTATAGATCGGCCGCTTCTCTTCCGGAGCGATCTCGATGACCAGGTTCATCCCGGCAATATTGAATCCGTCCAGCGCTACACCGAACAGAAGAAAGATCATTGCATACATGATCACATTGGAGGCAAAGAGTGCCAGAACAAACGCGGTGATCATAAACAGAAAACTCAAAGAGAGCATCTTCTCGTAATCGTGTATCCTTCTCCATAACAGGGTGCTTCCAACGATACTGCCAAGCATCTGTACCGTAATGAACCCTCCCAGCATCCATCCCGTCAGGGTAAAACTGCTGTTGGCATTGAGAATGACAAAAGGCATGGAGAGAAAATAGCTATAGCTTAAAAAGATAGCAAATATCTGTTTTTGCAAGCGTTTATCCTGCTTCAAAAGGTGCAGTGCATTCCGTATAAAAAGCCTGAAATTCTGCTCTTTGCGTAATACATTCTCTTTGCTCGGCTCCTCTATGGTCACAAAGGTTGCAAAGCCTATGACCATAAAGAGACTGCTCACCATGAACAGGTAGGCATAATTCAACGGCGCATCATAGTGGTTGAGCACATACCCTGCAACCCCTCCGCTGATGATAGAGGCAATGGAACCTGCGATCTGCCGGTTCGCCATCGTCTTGCCGCGGTACTGTTTGGAGAAGAGCTTGGCCTGCAGCTCCTTGAAATAGATGGCACCGAAACCTGCGGTAAAGGAGAAAAAGAAAAGTCCCGCTCCTATAAAAAAGAGTGTCAGGGATTTGTTGCTGTCTCCGATAAAGTAGATACTCAGCCCTATGGAAAACCAGCTGATCCAGCGGAAAAAAAAGACCTTCGCCAGATAGGGAAGCACCCGTTTGTAGGCCTGTGCGTGAA
>Ga0256828_1002701_pt1 | contig 10429 bp, 5 predicted proteins | sample CV88metaG_FD_185993 | JGI IMG/M metagenome (GOLD analysis project Ga0256828, IMG submission 185993) | Hydrothermal vent microbial communities from East Pacific Rise, Pacific Ocean - CV88 | ecosystem: Environmental > Aquatic > Marine > Hydrothermal vents | place: Pacific Ocean: East Pacific Rise... | reverse complement strand
TTAACTCTTTTATAGAGAGTGCTATCTGTTTTTGATTGCTCCCTTTTCCAAAGATATAAAGAAGAAGTGTAATGAAACCAAGCAGTGCACCAAGCCCTAAGAAACCATACGAAGCTGTAATCATACTAACATGGATACTCAACCAGTAAGAGTTTAAAACCGGTACAAGGTTTGTGATCTGTGGATTCATCCAGTTTAGGTGCGCTACAAATAAGATCAGCCCTGCTAAAATTGACGTAGAAGCCAAAGTAATCGGTGACTGTTTAGAGAATATAAACCCTGCAAGTACTGTAGCCCATGCGATATAAGTCATAGACTCAAAACCGTTTGACCACGGTGCATGCCCTGAAATATACCAACGAAGAGCCAATCCTGCTGTATGTGCCACAAAGAAAAGTGCCAGTAAAACCAATGAAGCCTTTGTCACTTTTTGCATCTCAAATTTTGGTTTGATGATCTTTACAAAACTAAGGATTAAGAGTATAAAACCTACTACAAAATAAAGAGGCCATAAAATTTCAAATACATTTGAGTGATTGTAAAAGATCTCTGCTTTGATTTTACCTTCTGGTGGATAAACCGCTGCACCATACTTTTTCTGATATGCAGCGATACTTGCTACATCACTATCACATTTACTCCAATCACCACTTTGTAGTGCTTTGTCAATATCTGTAAAATATGTAAGAGCCAATGCTCTAATCTGCTCAGCCTGCTCTTTTGAAAAAGTATTTAAAGCTTCGATTGTCGCATACCATTTGTTATTTACATCATCTGCTTTTGGCCACATTTTTAACAGTGAACCTGTAAAAACCATATAAACCACATTGACTCTCTCATCAACTTTTAAAGCATCTTTATCTAGTTGATTTCTATCTTTTGGAGCTTTTCTTGCAGCTTCATCAACGATAGAAGCTAATTTATAGCCCTGCATCTTAGCCGGATCATCAAAAAATTGAGAAAAACTTACATATTTTGTATTTTCATCAACACCAATGGCTTTATTGACACTTTTATATCCTGTACGAATAAGCTTGATCTCTTTATAGATATCAGGACGGATCATCATGCCTAGTATCACTTGGTTTGGTGTTAGTTCTTTACCCTCTACTTCAAGTGATGCACTTCTATGAATCTTTGCCAATATCTCAGTTGAGAGTGTATCAATAGGCTTCATACGTCCTTGTGTATCTTGTATAATTAAAGTTCCAAATTTTTGAGCATGCTCTTTATCAAATTTTGTAGCCGTTGCACTATCTGCTGTTGCAATAGCATACGATGGTGTTGCTAAAGTACCAAGAAGAGCAAGAGTCATAAGAGCTGCTGCAGTTTTAGACTCTGCAACTTTTTTTGCTTTTTTAGAAAGCTGACCAAATCTAAATTTACGTGAAAATAGAACCCAGAACATTCCAAGAGCCATCATCGCATATCCTATATATGTTGGAAGTGTTCCTGGATCATGATTAACTGACAATACTGTTCCTTTTTCATCTCTATCATATGAAGATTGGAAAAATCTGTAATTTTTATAATCTAAAATATGATTCATATAGATTCTATATTTCATATCTACGCCATCTTTTGGATCTATAAGTTCAACTTCACTCGCATATGATGCAGGACTCATAGAACCTGGATAACGATCAAGTTGGAAATCAAGCAGCTTCAATTTAAAAGGCAAATGAATAACTTTTGATCCATAAGTAACAGCAATATTTACACCATTTATAGCAACAGTACTTGGTCTTCCAGGTGTACCTTTTTGACCAAAAACAACAATCTTTTGAGTTGCATCACCAACTCTCACTGCAAACTCTAAGGCATCAAGTCCTGATGAGTTCATTTGCATTCTACTGTTTATAGCAGAACTTGAACTGCTTACTAGTTTTTTATTTGCATGTTGCATAAAATCACGAAGCACAAAACCACCTGCCTCTGTTGAGTAAAGAACTCTTTTATTTACTTCTTCATTGTCAGTCGCATCTAGTGTCCCTTGAGAGCGATCTGCCATCTTCATATAAGAGAGTTTCATATCATGCTTCATAAAAAGCTTTCCATCTTTAACATACATAAAGACTGTAGGCTTGTTAAATGTAACACCTGAGTTAAAATCTATAATGAAGTTACCCGCATCATAATATTTACCTTCTTGAAGTACAACAGGTCTTCCTGAGCCTCCACCAGTTATCATAAACTGAGCCATGGCTTTACCATTTTTATCAGATACCAATGTTTCTACTGCATCTGGAATATACTCAAGAAGCTTTACAGAGACATCTTTGTCATCTAACTCTAAACTGTGTTCAAAATTATTATCACCTCTTTTTGAAAGGTAAAGAATTTTGTCATATTCTGCTTTGTTTTTCATATCTTGAGCGTGAATAACAACATAGGGATCAGAACTGAGCATTGTTGAAGCACTTGAACCTTCACGAATATGCATTGTACCTTCATATCCAACATATCTTGTTATAGCTGCACCTAAAAGAACCACTAAAAATGCAATATGAAAAATAAAAATCGGAGCTTTTTTAAGTGTGTACATTTTATAATGAAATATATTATATATGAGGTTAATTGCTAATAATCCAAGAAGTACTTCAAACCATCGAGCATTATATATTTCAGCTTTAGCAGTCATTGTCCCATAATCATTTTCAACAATTGTTGCATACCCTATCGCTACTGCAAATATGAGCATTAGAATTGCCATTGTTTTCATAGAACCTATGAAAGAGAGGAGTTTTTTCATACCGTATATCCTTATTTATAGAAAAATTTATTTTAGTCAATGTTAACTAATAGAAAGTATATGAAAAAGAGGGATTAGCTTTTTTTTACTTTAAACACTATTTCAAAATCACCATTTTCCAACTCTTTTGCATCATAATCAAAAAACTTAGAAATTTTTGCATAAAGAGGTGTTGGTTCATGAAAAAACTTTCCTATCAGTCTCTCTTTATCACTCTTAATTATGCGTAAAGCATTCATGGTATTTACCATAGGTTCTGGTGGAGAACACTCTGTAGCATCAAATTCATAATATGTGATATCATCTTTTTCATATTTATAAAAATTCAATGTTGTCATGGGAATGGTAACTTTTTGTTTTTGCATCTTTTTCCTTTATACTTATTTTGCTATCTTTATCAAAAAACACTTTTTACTATCATCACAAAGTTCAACACTTCCCAAATGTGCCTCTGCTATTTGCCGAGAGAGTACAAGACCAAGACCATTACCCTTTAACTTTGTGCTTTTAAAAGCTTCAAAAAGCTCTTTTTTATTTTCAATCGCTATACCAGAATCATATATTTTAAATATATGAAAATCACTATCCTCTTCATAAACAATTTCTACATTGCCTTCATCATTTTCATCTGCTTCAATAGCATCTATTGCATTAGCTATAAAATTTGAAAAGAGCATTTCTAGTAAATCTTTATCACCATTGATTTCAAAATCTTTTTGTGGAAAAACAAATTTTATCTCTTTAGAGTATCCATAATACTCTATAGAGATATTTAATGACTCCTCAAGTTCACTCCATTTAAAAAGTTTTTTTTGGGCTTCTACGCCCTTTGAGAACATTAAAGTAGCCTTTATGATCCTTTCAATACGATGAACTGAACGCTGTATCTCTTCAACAATAGGAATATTTTCAGGAATTACCCGTTTTTTCAGTGTTGAACTCATTAAAGAGATAGCACCTATAGGATTGCGAATCTCATGCGAGAGATGTGCTGCCATCTGTCCCATAGTTGCAAGATTTTCTTTTCTTTTTTGTTCTGTTATATCAATGGCTGAAAACATTATTTTATCTTTATATGTAGAACTCTTAATAAGATATGATTGAGAATTAAACTTGAGTTCATAATCTTCTTCAGTATATTCCAAAAGTTCTAAAATGTCATTAAGCTTTCTAGCATGAGAGTTCTGTAAAAAAACACTCTTATCTGTACTGTTTAAAATCCAAATTGCATTTGGTAAGAATTCAACTACTTTTTCAACAGTATCTTGTAAATGAACATATGAAGCTTTTAAGGCATTAAATTCATTTTCAACCTTATAAGTTTGTTCTATTAAAAGATTAAGCTCTTCAGGAGTAATAGTCGCCATCTAAAGATAAAAACCTAATAAAATTTTATATAAAGAATAAGCATCATCACTACCAGCACTCTCTCTTATAGAATGCATGGCATATGTTGGTAAACCTACATCAATCGTCTCTATACCTATACGTGTAGCAGTAATTGGTCCTATAGTTGATCCACATCCCATATCTGAACGTGTGACAAACTTCTGAATAGGCTCGCTCATCTCATTTGCTGTTTTTATAAAACGTGCTATTGTTGTTGTATTAGAAGCATATCTCTGATTTGCATTAACTTTAATTACAACACCCTTATTTATATGAGGTGCATGATTACTATCATGTTTTGTTGGATAGTTTGGATGAATAGCATGTGCATTATCTGCACTAATCATTAAAGATGTTCGTGTCATTTTGACATACTCTTCATAATTTACAAACATACGATGTAATGTACTTTCAAGAAAAGATCCACCAGCACCACTTGTACTTTCACTACCAACTTCTTCATGATCACTAGCAATAAACAGCATAGGCTTTGTTTCATCAATACTACAAATAGCTAACATCCCAGTATAACATGAGAGAAGATTATCAAGACGTGCACTTGTAATAAAATCATCTCGAAGTCCTACATAAGAAGCTTTTTGTGCATCATAAAAACTAAGTTCATGAGCATAAATCTCTTTAATTCCCTCAATACCTACTTTTGAAAGTTGCCAACGTAAAAAATCATCAAAATCAAAATCATCATTTGTTGTCAAAATAGGACAAATATCTGTCTGCTTATTTACAGTTCTCTCCTTGTTTGCCTTATCATCTAAGTGAATTGCCAAAGAGGGAATGAGTGCTATCTTTTTTTCAACATTTATTAAACGACTCTCTATCTCATTTTTAGCATTGAGATAACTTATGCGTCCTGCTAAAGAGAGATCTCTATCAAACCATGGATTTAAGAGTAATCCTCCATAGCTCTCAACACCAAACTTAATAACTCCATGCTCTTTTATAACAGGGTTTGGTTTCAATTTTAGATTTGGAGAATCCGTGTGTGCTCCTACCATTAAATAATTTTGATTCTCTTCTGGATAAGTAAAAGCGATGATTGAAGAATCATTTCGTGTTACATAATACTTCTCTCCAACTTTTAAAGTCCACTTTTCATCTTCATTTAAAGCTTTAAAACCCGCATTTTCAAACATCATTGCCATATTTTGAGTAGCATGAAATGGTGTTGGAGAGGCATCTAAAAACCCTAAAAGCCCATCATTAAAATCTTTTTTAGTCATTATGTTCAACTTCCTTTTTCATAAATTCTTCATATAAAACCACTTTATTTCTTCCATGCTCTTTTGCATAGTAAAGTGCTATATCAGCCTCTTTTATAGAACTTTTTAATTTTTTAAGAGGTGTATGTTGTGCTATACCTATACTTACTGTTTTCGAAAAATTATTTATATGTGTTTCAAAAACAATTTGGAAAAAAGTATCTTTTATTTTATTTGCAATCTTTATAGCATCCTCACTATTTATATCAAATAAAATCAATAAAAACTCTTCACCACCAAAGCGTAAAGCTATATCAGAACCTTTTATTGACTGTTTTAAACTCTCTGCTAAAGCGATAATAACTTCATCACCAATATCATGCCCATACGTATCATTTACATTTTTAAAGAGATCGATATCTATCATAAATAATATACAGTTTTTCTTTTCAATTTCACTACTAATATTTTCTAAATAACCACGATTATAAAGTCCGGTCAAACTATCTCTTAATGATTTTTCTTTTAAAATATCTGTTAAATATTTACTCTCTAAAACAGGTTGAGCCAATTCAAAATAGTTTCTAATAATAGGTTCTAAAGAACGTATTTTATCTATCTTATCTATAGAGTTTTCCCGTATATGTAGTACTATCGAAATAGAATCACTAATTTTAAAAGGCATACAAAAATATTCACACCCTTCACTATAACATGTCATGCATATCTTATAAAACTCACTTGATAAAACATCCGAAGATGTTCTATATGCACGACAATCATTTGCAGTAATACCATAAGCACTCTCTGGCAGTTTATTTTTTTCAATCGTATTATAGATAATCTTTCGTGTTGATGATTTATCATCAATTTCCATAATCAAAAATCTTTTAATTTGAAAACGTTCTTCTAATATATGAGAGAGTCTCTCATATATGATCTCTTTTTTATCATCAAGCTCAATAGTCTTTTTAAAACGAAAAATCTCACTAAGTTCATTCAGCTTTTCAGCAACTTTACCAGCTTCATCAGAGAGTTGCGTCTGTACATAACTGGAAAAATCACCACTATATGCTTTTGATATACCATCTTCTAAATCATTAAAGAGTTTAATATAAGGTTTTACAAAACGTTTTGCAATATAAAGTGCTATAATTAAAAAGACAATAGTGATTAAGATAATTTTAACTGTAATCATCACCCCTTCTGAACGTATAGGAGTAATATCTACATCCATACTAATCACACCTAAAACATCACCGTTTTTTGCATTAGTATGACATTGTAAACAATTAGGGTTTTCATCACTTCTTGCAATATAAGGAATAGCTATAGAGACAATAGCTTTATCTAGATTTTCATGAATTTCATATCTACTTTTTCCCTCTTTAGCTACTTTTGCTTCTAACTTAGAATACATATTTTCATTACTTGTACCATTTCCAAATAGTTCTACAACTTTTTGGGATCGAAACAGATGTAGATTTTCTACTTTTTGATGTTTAACCATATTTTCTAAAAAGAGCTCTCGTTTATCCATTGTATTATTGACCATATCTGATGTTAAACTATCACGAATGGAGAGTGCGATGGAATTTGCCTGATTAATTGCTACAGACTCAGAAAAACTCTTAAAATTTAAAATAATATTTGTAGAGATAATCAAAATTAAGGCTACAAAAAGGAATAACACTACACTTAAAACCTTTTTCTTTGTTGAATGCATCTCTATTCTTTTTTTAAAATTTATTTTTTAATACATCACTAGAAATAGATTCTGCCATCTCTTTTACTTCTGTAGCTACTGTATCAACATTTTTAACAACCTCTGAATTGTCTTGTGTCTTTTTATCGATCTCATTGACTGTCTCATTGATATTTGAGATATTACTACTCTGCTCTTCAATTAAAACACTAATGTCAGTAATAGATTGTGTCAGAATATTAATATTTGCATTAATCTCTGCTAATGATTTTTGTGTACGCTCTGCTAGCTTTCTTACCTCATCAGCAACAACAGCAAATCCACGGCCATGTTCACCTGCACGTGCTGCCTCAATAGCAGCATTTAATGCAAGTAAATTTGTCTGTTCAGCTATATCTGCAATAATCGAAATAACTGACTTAATATCATTAGATTGACTCATTACCTCACTCGCTTTCAGTGATGTTTCACGTCCTGATTCATCTATATTTTGCATTCTATCAGCTGCATCTTGAAGCATTTGTGCCTGTTCTGCTGTTGCTTGACTGAGTGCATTCATCTGTTCTTGTAAAAACTCTGCTTTAGAGAGAAGATCATTTGAACTTTCTGAAGAGTTTTGAAGCATAGAGATAATAGCTTGACGAAGTGCATTTATATTATCAATTAAAACTTTAAAGGTACTTCCATTTTCAAAACCAGAAACAATAACTTCTGGAGTGTAATCATAATTTGAATATTTATCCAAAATATGATTAAGTGTTCCCATTCTCTCCTCAAGTTGAGAGAGCGCACCATTAATAGTATCTTTAAGATTTTTTAAGTTCTCATTAGAAGTTTGTGCTTCAATTCTTACATTCAGATAACCATTTGTCATTTTTCTCATGATCTCTTGAGTATTTAAAATAAATTGATTATCCTCTTCTATACTATGTTGTGTTCTTTTGATATTTTCATTCACTACTTTTGCCATTTGTCCAAGTTCATCATTAGAACTCTCATCAAGAAGATCGGTATTACTTTTATCTCTGTTTATATAATCAAAAAAGTTTACCAGACCTACTTGAAACTTCTCTATAGCCCCTGTGATATCATCAGCAATTTTTTTTGAAAGTATTATAATTAAAAGAAGAACAATAAATATGACACTTAAATAGATATATAATTGCATCTCAGCACTATTTAATGCATTTTCAACTGTTTTGTATAGTTTTTTAGAAAGATAATCATCTCCTTTTTTCAAAAGATTAATCTTCTCTGTCATAACAGTAAACCAATGGTTTGGATCTTCCCCAAAACCACCAATTTTTTCTGTTTTAAAAGCAATATTTCGCATACGATTAACTTCATCTATTACCGGACCAGATACAGTTTTATGATAATAGTTTATCATCTGTTTATCTGCTGCTTTCTCAAAGCTATCAAGATAATCATCTTGCTGTGTAACTAGCATTACAAATTTATTTTTCATACCAGGCAAAAATTTATTTCTAGCAAAAGCATTACTCATAACAGCTCTCTCTATTCCTGCACGCTCTTTTGACATATCAAAGTAGTACCATGCGAGTAGTGAACGTGCCTCTTTTACTGTTTTTGCATCTTGAGCCATAGCACCTAAAAAGTTTAAAAAGAGTGCATGCATATTTGTATAGTAACCTATTACTTTTTTACCACCCATACTTAAATTCATAGCACCCTTACGAATAGTATCTAATTTATTTAATTCTCCAACTGCTTCATTCAGCCATTTTCGAGAAATATAGTTGATTTTAGATCTATCTGTATGACGCAGTATCTTTTGAAAATAAGCAAGTTTGATATCTGTAAGTTTTTTCTGAGCAGGAAGTCTTTTAACAAACTTTTTCCCTTGACTTCCAACATACCCAGCAGTTGCACCTCTCTCTTTCTGTGTTTCATGAACCAAATTACTTACTGCAATAGCAAGTTCTTCATTACGTTTAATCTTAGGTGATATGATATTTAAATGGGCAATAATATAATTTTCAGTCTTTTTCAATAGTCCCAATTTTTTTGAAATAGTATCAAACCAATATGTAGCATTGATACCAAAACCACCAATTTCATGTGCATTTAAAATAACATTCCGAATACGCTGCACTTCTTGTACTGCCGGACTGCTATCAAGTAATTTACGAAAGTACTCTTTTGTCTGTGCATCTGAATAATCATTAAAAGTTTTCATAAAAGATTTTTGTGTACTGATGAGATCAGAAAATCGCTCTTGTGAATTACCAACAAAATAGTCATGCGTTAAAATATTGGCACCAACTGCACGCTCTATACCAGCTCGCTCTTTTGACATTAAAAAACTCAAGTATGCAATAATCTGTTTAGAGATTTCAGGAGTAGAAGGAACAGCAGAAACTTTGACAATAATCATCAAAAAATCATTATTCATCTTTGAATAATATTCTAAAGCATCTTTAGTATCTATCTCTAACTTTAAAATTTTACTTCGTATCATCTGAAGTTTTGCAACATCCAAATAAGCTTTTGAGATCACATCTCCCAAACGATCAGGTCTATTAAGATCCTCTTTTGCAATATACTCTTTAATTACTGCAAGTTGTTTATCTGTCAATTTTCTTTGATTGATAAGTTTACTTTTATACTTCTTGCCATCACTACCAAGATAGACAGCACTCATGCCTCGCTCTTTTTGTGTTTCATGAACAAGTGAAGAGATCTGGCTTAATAATATAGAAGATTTTTCAGCTCGTTGAAAAGTCTCTACCTCTTTATATTTGCTATGTATCAAAATGAAAGCTAACAACAATATAGTAACTGTTGGAATCAGGATCTGGAGAATTAGTTTTAAGCGTATAGACATATTTTTCAACATAATAGAGCCTTTCGTTTAGTAATATATATATATAATTATAATACTTCTTTTACAAAAAAGCTCTTAAAATTTAAAAATTAGGTTCTATAGGATCTTTACACGGTAAAATATCATGCGCTTTTTTTGCTTTTGCATAACACTCTACTGAAGCTTTATTAGAAGCTAAAAAGTCTAAAACTTTTTGCTTTATTGTATCATTCCATTTTGTAAAAGCTTCAAAACTGTACTCTTGTCCATATTTTGAACTAATTGTATGACGACACACTTCAGCTTCTTCAATACTCTTTGCCTTACTAAAACAAGATTGTGCATACTCTATAGCTATAAGATCTTGCTGTGCATCTTTTCTTATATCGGGTAAGATATCATGTGTAATGATATCTTCACGAATTCCGCCCTGTCGAGGGTTTTCTCTGTATTTTTGTAATATTTGTTGAGTTGTAATATCACTACAGGCACTTATAAAAATGAGTAAGAGAGTGAAAAAGAAACTTTTTTTAAAT
>Ga0256828_1002700_pt1 | contig 10430 bp, 13 predicted proteins | sample CV88metaG_FD_185993 | JGI IMG/M metagenome (GOLD analysis project Ga0256828, IMG submission 185993) | Hydrothermal vent microbial communities from East Pacific Rise, Pacific Ocean - CV88 | ecosystem: Environmental > Aquatic > Marine > Hydrothermal vents | place: Pacific Ocean: East Pacific Rise... | reverse complement strand
TGTGAACATGTTTACAGAAGTATCTTTTCCAACGTTTCCAAACTTCCCTTCACCACATTTTCAAATTGAGAATTGTTAAAGGTCACCTGTCGTTTGGCAAGCCTTCCTGTATTGACAGCAATCTTCTCAACAAGTATCTCTTTGTCGTAGATACCGTCAAGATACATAAGTGTCTCTTTAATACCTATGGCTTTCATGCAGTTGGGTGCACGGGTATATTTATTCTCCAATGCAATGATCTCATCGATCAGTCCTTCCTGAAGCATCTGTTCTGTACGTAGACGGATACGCTTTCTTAGAACTTCTCTCTCCCATACGATCTCATAGATATCCAACGGCTCCCTAATTACCGCAGTGGGTGGATGAGATGCAAAATAGGTACTGGGTTTCTCTCCAGTTGCAATGTATATCTCCAGTGCTTTATGAATACGGTAGGTATCACCGGGTTCAATATGCTTCATATAGTCAGGATCTATTATTGTCAACATACGGTAGGTATCAGAAGGGGATTGCATTAAATGTGCTATTTCTCCGGATTGTGTGATAGTCAGGGAAGGGCGTGGAGAGATACCTTCGATCAACATTTTGAGATAGAAGCTGGTTCCTCCAACAATAACAAGATTTTTTTTCTCTTTCTGACACTTTTCTTTTATCTGTGTATAAAGATCGATATAGGTTGTGACATCAAAAGATTCATTGGGGTATAGATGGTCAATTCCGAAATGAATGATGCCTTGACGCTCTTCAACGGTCGGTTTGGCAGAGACAATGTCGATCTCTTTATAGATCGAAAGTGAATCCAATGATAGAATATGGGCACCCAGTTTATGTGCGACCTTGACGGCCAAAGCTGTTTTCCCTGATGCGGTAGGGCCGATAATGGCAAGTTGTTTGAAGGTTGACATATGTAATCATAACACACTGAGAGTTAAGGGCTCAGGGTTAAGTGCGAAGAGTGTAAAATAAGCACATGAATTTATTTGACAAACACAACCATTTTAACCTCGCCAACCTTATTACCTTTGGAAATATAGCCTGTGGTGTAACTGCAATGTACCTCATACAGCAGAACAATTTTTTCGTTGCGATCATCCTTGCCTGGATCGCCGGAGCACTTGATATTGCCGATGGTAAAGTTGCGCGCAAGTACAATCTCTCTACGGAGTTTGGTATACAGCTGGACAGTTTTGCCGATTTTCTCTCTTTTGTGATCATGCCGGCATTTCTTCTCTTCTATGCGGCAAAGTACTATATGACATTGAGCGGTCTTGAAGAGTTGATCCTTGGGCTTGTTTTTATTTGGTATATCATTTCCGGTTTACGCCGTCTGGTTGCATTTAACCTGAAGGTGGATGTGGGTGAAGTGGCAAAGTATTTTGAGGGAGTTCCGACACCGCTTGGTGCGATCCTTCTGTGGCTGGTTTATCTGTTGACAGCTTATGGTGTATTGACAAGCGGGTATATTGTTGGCGCATTGGTACTGACAGTTGCATGGTCACTGAACAGTCAACTTCGTATTCCCCACCCGTGATGAATAAGGAACGAGTAATGCGTAATGAGGAATCGAAGAACAAAAGCTTTTTGCAGAAGCTGAATGACTTTTCTGAACTGGTAATGTTCAAGCACTCGGTCTTTTCCCTGCCGTTTATCTTTATTGCGATGCTGGTAGCTTCCTATCTCGATACCGGTTCTGGGTGGTTCGGATGGAGACTGCTTGTTCTGGGGACACTGGCAGCAGTCTCTGCACGGAACTTTGCCATGGGTGTCAACCGTTATCTGGACAGAGACATCGATGTACTCAATCCGAGAACCAAGAACAGACCCTCTGTAGACGGCAGGGTGACAAGTACGCAGATGATCGGTTTTATCATACTGAATGCAGCAGCGTTTATTATGGTGGCATATTTTGTCAATGATCTTGCATTTAAACTCTCTGTCCCAATTTTGATGGTCCTGGCAGCCTATACGCTCTTCAAACGTTTTTCTGCACTGGCACATCTGATACTCGGTGTAAGCCTTGGTCTGGCACCTATCGCCGGTGTGGTTGCTGTCAGTGGTGAGATCACACTCTGGTCTGTCTATCTGGCAGTGGGTGTGATGTTCTGGGTCGCAGGGTTTGATCTACTTTATTCGCTGCAGGATATGGAGTTTGACAAAAAACACAACCTTCACTCCATCCCCTCACGGTTTGGTGCAGTCAATACGATGCGAATTGCCAGAGTGTTTCATCTGTTGACAGTCTTGTTCTGGTGGTGGTTCGTTGTCAATGCCGGTCTTGGTATATGGGCGAAGGCAGCAGTACTCTTTGCTGCTGTGATGCTGGGGTATGAGCATTACCTTGTCAACAAGGATTTTACAAAAATTGACAAAGCTTTTTTTACCGTGAATGGGTATCTGGGGTTTGTTTTTCTGATTTTGATCATAATGGAGGTGATGTAGATGGTAGAGATGGCAGTATGGATCATGGCGGCAGCGATTGTCGTACTTTTGATCCTTTTGATGGTGAGTTACAGTGCGAACAGTAAGCTCAAAGAGGAAAAACGGGTACTTGAAGAGATCATAGCGGTAAAAGACAAAACGATTGAAAACTTTCAGGAGTCACGTGTTGCGGTAAAAGATGTCATTGAAAATTTTTCGCAGCATAACGATGTGATGACTCTGGTCGAAGAGGGGAAGAGTATTGAAGAGATCGCAGAGGCACTGGGCATTCCAACTAACAAGGTAGAGTTGATCATTAAATTTGACAGGATCAAAAAAGACCATGCCTCATCCTAGTTGGCAGACGATCATCGAGAAGGCATACTCGGCACTTGATCCCGAGTATCGTACCTTTCTTGAAACAGACAACAGTTACTTTCCTGAAAAAACAGACTACCTCAATGCCTTTAAAACACTTCCCCGTACAGAGGTAAAGTATATTCTTTTCGGGCAGGACCCGTATCCAAGACGAGAAAGTGCCGGAGGATATGCTTTTATTGATGAGAAAGTGAAGCAGCTCTTTTCTGAAAATGGTCTCAGTAAAGAGGTCAACAGGGCAACCTCTCTGAGAAATTTTATTAAAATGGCACTGGTAGCAAGAGGGGATCTTGATATAGCAGATACTTCACAACCCGCTATCTCTGCTTTGGATAAAACACCTTTTATCAATTCTATTGCAGCGTTGAGGGAAAATTTTGAAAAGAGTGGTGTGCTGCTGCTCAATACGGCTCTGATCTTTACAGAAAAGAAACACTCCAACAGACATGTGAAAGCATGGCGACCATTCATCGCTTCACTCTTGAATGATCTTGCCTCCGATGCACCTGCACTGATACTTTTCGGGAATCATGCCAAAGAGCTGAAGAGAGCTCTGCCTCTGGAGAACTTCCCTACCATTGAGATGGAACACCCCTACAACCATACTTTTATTGCCAATAAAAATGCACAAGAACTCTTTGGTCCCATGAAACTACTTGAAAAATAAAGAAAAACCTGCTACAATTCGCTCACCAAATATCGCAGTAACTTCTAAAGTGCACTCTTAGCTTAGCTGGATAGAGCATCGGTTTGCGGTACCGAAGGTCACAGGTTCGAATCCTGTAGAGTGTACCACTTTTTCTTATTTACCTCCATATTTCACTTATTTTTGTTCAACGTACCTGATGTACGCCTCACAAAAAGCAAGCAAAATCTGGATGCAACTAAGAAAAAGATATTTTATTTCAGTAGTACACTTTTCACCCGACATACTATCTGTATGCCTTGTTCAAATCACGCAAAAATTGCACGAAACTAAAAAAAAGCCATTCTTTCAAGCTTTTATTTGATATACCTAATGTACAAGATAAATGTAGTGGGATCCCTTGTGGTCGCCCTCAAACGAAGGAAAGTGTTGCCACATGGGAGGGTGATCACGAGAGTTACCCCTACAGGTTGATATTATTTAACCCATTAGACCGATTAAGCCTATCTCGCCTATCAAACCCATTCCTGTCCAATAAGAAACTTCTATCTAACCACATTTATCCTATAATAAGAGTTATTATTTTTTGGAGAACTGTATGAATATCCTGTTGATCAATACCAATCCTGTGGTCTCGCGTCTGGTGTCACTCTGTATGCGTGATGAATCGATCTCGTTTGAAGAGGTGGATCGTATTTCTGAAGTGAGTGGTATGCGATATGATATTGTTTTTATTGATGACAGCTCCTATCATGATGAAGTGGCTGTGTTCCTGAAAACTATACAGGCTGGCAAAATTGTTTTTCTTTCCAGTCGTGATACGGGAGATGAAATTGGGACGGCATTTGATACAGTGATCAAAAAGCCGTTTCTCCCTTCTCAGATACAGGCGGTATTGGATTCAGCGGAGCCACTTGAAGAGATTGCTGTGAAAGAATCAGTTCCTGAAGAGGGTGATGAACATTTTATTTTTCCTCTTGCTGCTTCAAATGAAAAAGAGAGAGAGGATGTATCTGATGAACCTTTGGATCTTCTGGAAGATCTTGAAGAGATCAATATAGAAGAACCGGCAGAGGAAGAAGAGAGTATCTCTGAAGAAGAAATTGAGCTTCCTGAACCACCCAAGGTACTGGATGGTAATGAGGTAGAGCGGATCAAAGCACTATTGGATGAAGATGATGACGAGGAATTGCTGGAACTTGACCTGGAAGACCTGGAGGAAGTGGAAGCACGTAAAGTAGAGGTCATTACGCAGAAGCTTGAAGAAGAGGGGCTTGAGATCGTTGAAGAGGAAGAGATCATTGCATCTTTGAGTGAAACTCCGAAAAAGAAGAAGAAAAAGAATAAAAAGAAAAGTAAAAAGAAGCAAAAGTCTGAAGAAATTTATACTTTTGAAGAAGCATTGCTTGCTGCAGTGGAGAATATGAAACCCAAAAAGATCAAAAAGCTTCTTAAAGGGGCAGAGGTTACCATCAAGATACGTTTTAAGGATGATGAATAATGGCAAGAGGGCACAAAGGAGCGATTCTCGTTCTTTCCGGACCGAGCGGAGCGGGAAAGAGTACAATCATCAATGCAGCAGCAGATGAGATAGGGGAGTATTATTTCTCTATCTCAACAACGACACGTGCACCAAGAATGGGTGAGAAACATGGTAGAGAATACTTCTTTGTCAGTCGTGAAGAGTTTGAAGAGGATATCAAAGCAGGTAACTTTCTGGAATATGCAGAAGTACATGGAAACTACTATGGAACTTCACTCAAACCGGTGCGTGAAGCACTCGATGCCGGGAAGCTGGTTATTTTTGACATTGATGTCCAGGGGCACAGACTGGTCAGAGCGAAAATGAACGATATTACCACGTCGGCATTCATTACGCCGCCTACACTGAAAGAGTTGGAAAAGCGTCTGCGTGACCGATGTACCGACAGTGAAGAGGTGATTGAACAGCGTATTGAGAATGCCAAAGAGGAGATCCTTGCGGTCGGTGAATATGACTTTACCATTATCAATGACACAGTAGAGGAAGCAGCACGTGAATTTGTTATTGTGGCAAAGGCAGCACGACTCAAGCAGAGCAAAGAGGATGAAGAGGCGTTCATCAAAGCCTGGTTGGGATAAGGTTAAAGTATTTTAAGTATAATTATTTAAATTTTAAAACACCACACTCGCAGCGCGAGTTTAAAGGATTGACCATGGGTATGCCAAGTATGCCGGAACTATTGATCGTATTGGCGATCGTTGTACTGCTTTTCGGAGCAAAGAAGATACCAGAACTTGCAAAAGGAATGGGTAAAGGGATCAAAGAGTTCAAAGGTGCAATGAAAGAGGGCGACGAGGAAGAAGTCAAAGAGATCGCAAAGAAAGACGAGCCTAAGGTCGAAGAGAAGACTGAAGAGAAAAAGAGCGAAAACGCATAAGAAGCGTTTGTTGCACAGGGATACCCCTGTGTTCTCGTTTGATACGAAGAAATCCTCCTATTCAGTGCAGCAGCACTATCTAAACTTACCCCACATTATTATTTACGGAATATTTTATGAAACTAAAACAGACAGTCAATCAAGTTATTAAAGATGCATTTGAAAAAGCAGGTATCGAAGCAGCACCTATTCCTGTATCCGAAGCGACCAAACCGGAATTTGGTGATTTTCAGTTCAATGGCGCCATGGCACTTGCCAAATCGTTGAAAAAGAATCCCAGAGAGATCGCGACTACGATTGTAGAGAACCTTGATCTCAGCGGAGTGATCAGTAAGGCGGAGATCGCAGGTCCGGGATTTATCAATTTGTGGCTTAATCCGGAGTGGGTTGCCCGTTCCTGTGAAAATGCAGAAGCAGATACACGTTTGGGTATCGGAACAAGAGAGAACCCTATCAAGGTTGTCGTGGATTATTCCGGTCCGAACATGGCAAAACAGATGCATGTGGGGCACCTGCGTTCAACGATTATTGGGGATACTTTGGCAAACCTGCTTGATTTCCTCGGTGATGAGGTGATCCGTCAGAACCATATCGGTGACTGGGGAACACAGTTTGGTATGCTTATTGCCTATCTGGAAGAGATGGGAGAGGATGGCAGCGGTTCACTCAAAGACCTCGAACAGTTCTACAAAGATGCCAAAGCACGTTTTGATGCAGATGCAGCATTTGCAGACAAGGCAAGAGAGTATGTGGTTAAGATCCAAAGCGGTGATGCACACTGTCTGACACTCTGGAAGAAGTTCATTGATATCTCTCTTGGTCACTGTGAAGAGGTATATGAAAAACTTGATGTCAAATTGACCAGAGATGATGTACGCGCAGAGAGTTTTTACAATGAGTCACTTGCCAAAGTGTTGACAGATCTTGACAAGGCGGGCATGTTGACAGAGAGTGACGGGGCACAGTGTGTGTTCCTTGAAGGTGATGAAATCCCCGTGATCGTGCAAAAGGGTGACGGGGGTTATCTTTATGCGACTACGGATCTTGCGGCACTCTACTACCGTGCCAATGTGCTTGGTGCAAAGCGTATCAGTTATGTAGTCGATGCAAGACAGGGAGGACACTTCAAACAGGTATTCCGTGTTGCCAAAGAGGCAGGCTTTGTTCCTGAAGATGTACGTCTGGAACACATTGCGTTCGGGACCATGATGGACAAGAGCGGTAAACCGTTCAAGACACGTGACGGTGGTACGGTCAAGCTGATAGACCTGCTTGATGAAGCGGTGGTGCGTGCCAAAGAGGCGATCACGGCAAAAGATGCGTACAGCCCTGAAGAGTTGGAACGCATTGCACGTATTGTAGGGATCGGTGCGGTCAAGTATGCGGACCTGGCGATCAACCGTGAATCAAACTATATCTTTGACTGGGACAAGATGCTCTCATTTGAGGGAAATACCTCACTCTATATGCAGTATGCCTATGCGCGTATTCAAAGTATTTTCAGAAAGTATGGAAAAAAGCTTGAGGGTGAGATCATCATTGGTGATGAACTTGAACACCGTCTTGCGGTGATGCTGCTTCGTTTTGAAGATGTCCTTGCACGTGCGGCAGAAGATGCTGCCCCAAATCAAATCACGTCATATCTTTATGATCTTGTCACACTCTTTATGCGCTTCTACGAGCGTAATCCTATCCTCAAAGAGGGTGTGGATGATAAGACAAAACACTCCCGTCTGCTTCTTGCTGACCTCACAGCAAAAACGATTAAGCAGGGCTTGGATATACTGGGTATTCAGGTAGTTGACAAGCTGTAATGATAAAATGAGGGATTATATTCTTTGAAAATATATATACTTGTGTTCTCGTCATTCCGGACTTGATCCGGAATCTCTTTAGCTGTTTAAGGTATATTTGAATTTTCAGAGGGATCTTGAATCAAGTTCAGGATGACTTAACTATTTCATAGAGTAGTTGTTATAAATTAGAAGTTGAGAGGAATGTTGTGAAAGCATTTATTGTTATTGCCATACTGTTGACGTTTGGCTTGATCTTCTTTCGCTACTCCCGTCATAAAGATACAAAGCAGCTTTTCATTGCACTGGGAAGTTTTATTCTGATCATCTCCCTTGGGATCATTGGCAATATCACCCGTCCGGTTATTCCATTTTTTCTTACACACATTATTCTGATTGTTTTTGCATGGGTGGGACTGTTGTATTATCTGATACGTGGCAGGTATGTGTGGTGGCTGATCTTCTCTCCGGCAGTGACAATAATATTGTTTGTGATCTGGTCACTGATCGCAGGGTCGCGATATGAAGATATATGGGGTGGTTTACTATAGACTTGTCATCCTCGGGCTTGACCCGGGGATCTAGATTCCCGATCAGGTCGGGAATGACAGGTATGAAGGAAAGAATCCTTTATGCCTCTTTTGCTTTTTTCTGATTTTCTACCAATTCACTGAGGAATGTTTCGAGTGAATAACGCTGACGATATTCAGGGATCATAATATGCACAAGGATGTCTCCGAGGTCTGCAACGATCCATTCGTCACTCATGTCTGCATGCATAAAGGTTTCACCTTTTGGTTTAAGACCGTCTTTAAGCTGGTCAAAAAGTGCCTGTGTATGTTTGAGGTTGAGCGAATTTGCAATGACGACGCGATCTGCGATATAGTCTGCATTATCAAGGTTGAATACCTCTATCTCTTCCGCTTTTTTTTCGTCCAGTATCTTGACGATGTTGTCAATTCTTTCTTCAATTGTCATGTAAGTGTTATCCTTCTAAAATATTTTTGACCGAGTCTGCTATTTGTGTGTCAACAGCTTCGGTACTTTTCTCTTTGCGTATGGTACTTGAACTGACAGGAACATGCAGTTTCAAGAGTTTCCATGAACGAAGCATCCCTGTATCAAGCTCAAATCCCGGACGGGTGACGATCACCCATGTGATCTCATTGTTCAGCCATTCAAAATCATGCCACTGTGTCAATGTTGACAGGTTGTCAGCACCAATAATGAGATATTTGACATCATAATGCTTTTGAAAGTGCCTGACACTCTCTGCGGTTTTGACACTTCGGTTCTGTCTGATCTCATAATCACTGACAATGACTTTCGGGATATCCGCAAAAAGTGTTCTACACCACTTCAGACGCTGTGATGCATCTGCAAGTGAGGTTGTCTTGAACGGGTTCAGGTATGCGGGCAGAACGATAAGCCTGTCGATATCAAGTGATTGAATCGCTTCTGTAACGATCTGCTGATGACCACGATGAGGCGGGTCGAAACTGCCTCCGAATATGGCAACTGTGCCTCCCCCGCTATTAACCAAATGCTAACCTCATTTACTGTAAAATTACGCACTTTGTGGCGCGAAGACTGAGCCTGCATCAAAATGCAGTATATACAGTTAGCCGCATTTTAGCATAATACAACACAAGACTTATTGAAGGATAACCATGGCGGTAAAGGTAGCGATAAACGGATTGGGTAGGATCGGTAGATGTGTGGCGCGTATCATCGCGGACAGAGATGATATTGAAGTGGTAGCCGTCAATGCCAGCGGTACGCCGGAGATGCTTGAGTACAATGTCAAGTATGACTCGGTACACGGTACACGTAAAGACGTAAAAGTATCTGACGGGTACCTGCACATTGGAAATGACAAAGCAAAAATTCTTGCTGAACGTGATCCTGCAAAACTGGACTTTGCCGCGTATGGTGCCGAGATCGTTCTTGAGTGTACAGGTGCATTCCTGACACAGGAGAGTGTACAGCCGTATCTTGAGAACGGTATCAAGAAAGTAGTCTTCTCTGCACCTGCAAAAGATGATACACCCACTTTTGTGATCGGTGCCAATGCTGACACTTATGAGGGGCAGCCTATTGTCTCCAATGCATCCTGTACGACCAATGGGCTTGCACCTGTGGCAAAAGTACTTGATGATGCATTTGGTATTGAGCATGGATTGATGACAACGATCCACTCATACACTGCATCTCAGCCGATCCTTGATGGTAAACACAAAAAAGATCCCAGAAAAGGGCGTTCAGGGGCGACTAACCTGGTACCGACAACGACCGGAGCAGCAAAGGCGATTTCCAAAGTATTGCCAAATCTTGCGGGAAAACTGAATGGTCAGGCGATCAGAGTACCTACACCGGATGTCTCTATGGTTGATTTGACAGTGACACTGAAAGAATCGGTCGTACTGGAAGAGGTGCAGGCAGCATTTAAGATCGCCAGTGAAGGAACACATAAAGGTATTCTTGGTGTAGATGAAGAGTATAGAGTCTCTCAGGATTTTGTAGGTGAAGAGCTCAGCACTGTTGTGGCACTTGACACTATTCAGGTAATCGGGGAGAAAATGGTCAAGGTACTGTCATGGTATGACAATGAGTGGGGATACTCATGCCGTCTGGTCGATATGGCTGTGCTGGTAAGTAAAAAGTAAGGGGAAACAAGAAAGAATGAGAACAATCAAAGATATCAATATCGATGGTAAGCGTGTATTTATCAGATGTGACTTCAATGTCCCGAAAGATGAGTTCGGGAATATTACC
>Ga0256828_1002699_pt1 | contig 10434 bp, 11 predicted proteins | sample CV88metaG_FD_185993 | JGI IMG/M metagenome (GOLD analysis project Ga0256828, IMG submission 185993) | Hydrothermal vent microbial communities from East Pacific Rise, Pacific Ocean - CV88 | ecosystem: Environmental > Aquatic > Marine > Hydrothermal vents | place: Pacific Ocean: East Pacific Rise... | reverse complement strand
CTTTGGCACGAGCCATTGACTCTGATGTTAAAGCAGCAGGTGAAGCCATAGCCAAAGCCAATATGAAGCGTATTCACACTTTTATCGCTACCTCTTCTATACATATGGAATATAAGTTAAAAATGACTCCAGATGAAGTGATAAAAAGAGCTGTAAGAGCTGTAAGTTATGCCCGAGAATTTGTCGATGATGTAGAGTTCTCATGTGAAGATGCTGGGCGTTCCGATATAGGTTTTATGAAAGAGATATCTGATGCTGTTATAGAAGCTGGTGCATCGACCATTAATTTACCAGATACGGTAGGTTTTAGACTGCCTCATGAGATAGGTGAGATGGTTAAAATAATGTCAGAGTATACGAAAGATAGAGCGATTATTTCTGTACATAATCACAATGACTTAGGTTTGGGTGTAGCCAACTCGTTGGAGTCTGTTATGAATGGTGCTAGACAGGTAGAGTGTACCATTAATGGTTTAGGAGAGAGAGCAGGTAATGCAGCTCTTGAAGAGATAGTGATGGCATTGAAAGTTAGAAAAGATATTTTTTCTAATTTTGAGACCAATATCAATACCAAAGAGATTTACCCTGCCAGTCGTTTAATAGCCAATATTACAGGTATAGAGCCTCAACCAAACAAAGCCATCGTAGGGAAAAATGCTTTTGCTCATGAGAGTGGAATTCACCAAGATGGTATGTTGAAAAATCGTGAAACTTATGAGATTATACGTCCAGAAGATATAGGTTTGGTTAAAGATGATACTTTGGTTCTAGGTAAACACTCAGGACGAGCAGCCTTTAAAGACAAGTTGGCAAAGTTAGGCTTTACTTTAGAAGATGATGCTTTAAATTCATCATTTGAACGTTTTAAAATATTGGCAGATAAGAAAAAAGATATTTTTGATGATGACTTAAGAGCCTTAGTAACCAATGAAATGACCAAAGCAACCCAAATTTATGAGTTAATCTCTCTACAGTTAATGGACTGCTCAAACGGTGTACCCAGTGCAGCAGTAAGAATAAAAAAAGATAATGATGAGATTATTGAAGCAGGAATAGGTCAGGGGACGATGGATGCTATATTTAAAACCATAGATAGAATCTCTGGTTTTGATGGCACGTTGTTAGACTATAAAGTTAAATCTGTTTCAGAAGGTAAAGATGCTTTGGCATCAGTAACTGTTAAAGTAGAATTTTCAAAAGATGAACCAGCTATTATAGGTCATGGCTTAAATATAGATACCATGTTAGCAAGTGCTAGAGCTTATATAGGTGCATTGAACTCTTATCTAAGTATGTCTGGAAAGTTAAAAAAGCGATATTCTAATTCAAATGAAACAGTATAGAATGTTATATGAGTGAAATTGTGACTAAGTTATAAAAATAGTGATAAAAGAGTAGGCATCTGTTTGTAAAAAAATAGTTTATGAGTACACTTATACAATTACTCTACAAATAGTTATTAAACTGTTTGTAGACTAAATATCTGTAATAGAAATTCCCTCTTAAAGTTATAATTATGTTAAAAAAAATGCTACTTCTTCTTTTATTATTTCCCTTCTCTCTTTTTGCTCAAATTGTCACAGGTGCTGAAAATTCTCAGGCGTATATGACCTATTTAAAAGGTAAAAATGTAGCAGTGGTGGTGAACCAGTCCTCTTTAGTTTTTGGAGAGCATTTGGTTGATAAATTATTAAATAATAAGATAAATGTTAAGAAAATTTTTGCACCAGAGCATGGGTTTAGAGGTGAAGCTGATGCTGGTCAACATGTTAAAAATGGTATTGACTCTGCGACAGGATTACCCATCGTTTCACTTTATGGAAAACATAAAAAACCTACTAAAAGTGATTTAAAAGATATAGATATTATTGTTTTCGATATTCAAGATGTGGGGGTACGTTTTTATACTTATCTTTCTACTCTTCATTACATCATGGAGGCTGCTGCCGAGTCACATATACCAGTAATTGTACTTGACAGACCTAATCCAAATGCTGGACGGATAGATGGTGAGGTTTTAGATTTAAAATATAAATCATTTGTGGGAATGCACCCTGTACCTATTTTATATGGTATGACCATAGGTGAGTATGCACTTATGATAAATGGGGAGGGCTGGTTAAAAGGTGGACAAAAAGTAGACTTAAAAGTAATACGCTTAGGAAACTATACGCATGATTCAGCTTACTCTTTAATGGTCAAACCTTCACCCAACTTACCTAATGATTTGTCTGTTTATCTCTATCCTTCATTGGCATTTTTTGAGGGGACAACCTTTTCAGTAGGGCGTGGAACAACACAGCAGTTTCAGCTATATGGTAGTCCTTATTATACAAAAAAATATTTTTCATTTAAACCCATTTCACGAGAAGGAGCGAAGCATCCTAAACATGAAAATAAAGTTTGTTATGGTGTCGATTTAAGTGGAGAGGTTATTAGTATTAATGATGGTATAAATTTGGAGTATATTTTAGATGCGTATAAACATTATCCCTATAAGAAAAAGTTTTTCTTAAAAAATAAGTTTATAGATAAGTTGGCTGGAAGTAGTCACTTAAGGGAACAGATTCTTGCAGGAAAAACTGCTAAAAGTATTAAAGAGAGTTGGCAAAAAGGCTTAAATAACTTTAAAGCTATACGTCAAAATTATTTAATTTATCCATAGAAAAAGTAGGAAAAAAGATGAGTGTTAGAGCAGTATTAGGATTATTAATAAGTGTACTCTTTTTTTTGTTGGTTATGGCTATTTTTAACAATCGAGTTATCAATACAACCGTACTTATACAAGAAGGGCATGTAGGTAGAACAACAGGTAACACGGGTTCTATATATAATGGTTTGGTAGAATCTAAATGGAACAGAATTGTTGGAAAAGAGGTAGAACGTATTTTAGAAGCAAAAGGTATAGATGTTACTAGAGTAGGGGCAAAAATACCTATTGCCAATACTTCTATAGCCGTAGCCATACACTTTGATGGTTCTGATAAAAAGTGTGCTACTGGTGCCTCTATAGGTTATAACAATTCATCTGAAGCAAAAGCTATGGCGAGAAGATGGAGAGCTGAATACAGTAAGTTTTTCCCATTTAAGTGGCATAAAGATAATTTTACAAGAAACTTATCTCATTATTATGGTTTTTCTCATGTACAAGCGACTAAAGGTTTTTTAGTTTTAGAGCTTGGAGAGTTAACATGTGAAAAGCAAACTGACTGGTTAGAACCTCGGTTAAAACAAGTGGCAGCTAAGATTGCCAATTTTATTATTAAGGAATTAAAACGATGAAAATAAACAAAATATTACTATCACTTTCAACATTATTTATTGTGGGTTATGCTAATGATGCATCAACGATAGAGATTATAGACAAGCCTATAGATTTCGGTCAAGAGCGAATAGATATGACAAAAGAGTACATTAAGAAACATTATGGTTTTGAAGTAGATAACATAGAAATAGAGCCAAGAATTATAGTCCTTCACTGGACAGCCGACATGAGTTTTGATAAAAGTTTTAAACGTTTAAAACCTCAAAAGCTTTTTTCTGATAGAAAAGATATTGCTAAAGCTTCTGCTTTAAATGTTTCAGCCCATTTTTTAGTAAAAAGAGATGGTACTATCTATAGACTTATGCCAGAAAATTGGATGGCACGTCATGTGATAGGTTTAAACTATTCAACGATAGGTATAGAAAATGTTGGTGGAAAAGGAAACAAGAAAGATGACCTTACACCTGAACAACTAAAAGCCAATATAGCATTGGTTCGTTACTTAAAAGAGGCTCATCCTTCTATTACGCATCTTATAGGTCATCATGAGTATAGAGATATGGAAAATACGGAGTTTTGGTTAGAGTTAGATAAAGGGTATAGAACAGTAAAATCTGACCCAGGTGAAGCTTTTGTAGCTAAAGTTTATGAAGCTGTTAGTGATTTAAATTTGACTAGAGTAAGCAAGTAAAAGTTTCATAAAAAGCTTAAATTTAATATCTTTATATCTTATATAAAAAATAAACTTCCCATGAGGTTGATTGGTTATAATGGTTTAAATTTTAAAATATGGAGATACAAAAATGAATATTTTTGATGATGATGATGCATTTGTAGGTACACCAAAAAGTAACTACTTTGCCATTGCAAAGACGGCAAACCAAAATATCGTAGAGATGGAGCTAGACAAAATGTTCAGACGTTTTGCTGTAGCAGAAAAGATTCTTGAAGAGAAAGGTTTAGAAGAGGAGCATGAACAACTTATGCGTTCTATGGTTATAGATAAAGAGCTAGATGATAGAACCAACTCTCTCTATATTGAGCTAGTAGGAAATATTGTTACTCAGTGTGAGTAGGTGTAGGGTCGGTTTACCGACCATTACCCTCCCCAACCATGCATCTTTTTTGAGCTAAGAACTTCATACTCATTAAATAAATCAATAGTATTACTCGCTACAAAGTAGTTCTCTTCTAAGACTTGCCTCCAAGTATCTAAAAGTTTCAAGTTATCTTTTTCTAAAAATAAAATAATATTTCCTGCATTTTTTATGTGTGTATGAATGGTTTTTGCAAATTGGTTTTGTAGTCTTTCAGGTACTGTTGCTGATACAAAAACAAAGTCATAGGTTTTAGCCATAGAAGTGTAACGTCTCTGTTCAAAGGTTATTTTTTTAACCGTTACTTCTTTATGTGTGTATCTATCTTTTATCTCTTCATAGTAATCATCATTGATAATATTTAGTTGCAGTTCATACTCTTTGGTTTTTATAAGCTTAAAGAGTGCATCAGAGAGTTGGGTATTGCCATCGGTTATGTGCATAATTCTCAGGGCAGGATGGTCAGGAATAATAGATAAAAGTTGCTCTATTTTTTTTAATTCTAAATTTTTCATAATTAGAGTCTATCAAAAATATTATATAGTTTGCTGTGAGAAGATATTCTACTTAAAAAGAAGAAGAGAAGGAGAAAATTCTACACAAGGGAAAACCCTTATGTAGAATATAAAAACTAGGCTTTAGCCATAGCTTCTAGTGCGTATTTTTTACCAAGCTCATAAGCTTTTAAGTTAAGCTCATGTACTTTTTTAGGTACTTTTGAAAGCATGGTCTCAATAAGAACATCTTCATCAATTGCATTCATGAAAGTATTGGCAATAGCCAATGCAACTACTGATTGAGTAATTACATTTCCTACTTCTTCTTTAGCAATAGTAATAATAGGTATCTCAACGATATTCCATGTTTTTCTATCTTCATCACTTGGGTGAACTAGGTTTGGTTCAACTACAATTGTTCCACCTGGTTTAACACCATTTTTAAATGATTGGTAAGATACATCTGCAACCGATAACATAAAGCTTACTTCACCATCATTTGCATATGGGTAGTAAATCTCTTCATCATCTAGTTGAATATCAACAACAGTTGGTCCACCACGTACTTGTGATGTATATGTTGCTGTTTTTAGTCCATACCCACCAGTTTTAATTTTTGCAGCTGCAAAAATTTCACCAGCAAGAAGAACACCTTGTCCACCAACGCCTGTAAATCTCATTAATGTTCGTGCCATAGTGTCTCCTTATATTTTTTTCTTAAAGTCATCTTGAGTGATTTTCTTTCTTTCACCCTGATGTACTTTTTGAATCTCTGCATACATATCACAATACTCATCTGCTTCTGTATCTTGATGTAGAACACCTGTAGGAAGTAAATTTAGTTGCTCCTCTGGAGACATTGCATCATATTTCTTTTTAGAAACAGTAATGCTGTCAATCCAGTCAAGGTTATCCATAGCAGAAACCATTTTATTTTTTCTACCAAGGTTAATATGACAGTTAGATAGTGCTTCCACTAAGGCAAAACCTTTATGTTCTAATGCTTGTACAATAACTTTTTCTAATTTTTTAGGAGAAGTTACATTCTCTCTCGCTACAAATGATGCACCTGAAGCGATAGCCAATTTACAAGTATCAAAAGTAGGGTCAATGTTACCTGCTTTTTGAGAAACTGTCCACATACCTTTTGGTGTAGTAGGAGAAGTTTGTGAATTGGTTAAACCGTAAATAAAGTTGTTGATAATAATCATTGTCATATCAATGTTTCTTCTACAACCATGAATGGTATGGTTACCACCAATAGCAAGTGCATCACCATCACCAGCAACACATACTACATGCTTATCAGGGTTAGCAAGTTTAATTCCTGTTGCATAAGCAATGGTTCTTCCATGAGTAGTGTGTACAGTATTGAAGTCAACATAAGAAGAGAATCTTCCTGAACACCCAATTCCTGAAACGACACACATATCATCTTTTTTTATTCCAAGCTTATCTACAGCTCTAATGAATGATTTAAAATAACACCATCACCACATCCCCAACACCATAGTGTTGGCATCTTTTCAACTCTTAAGTACTGATCATAATTAAATGCCATATTAGAATACCTCTTTTACTTTTTCTACAATCTCATAAGGAGAAATTGCTCTACCGTTAACTTTGTACAGACCTTCAATATCTAGTCTGCTTGAAGCTCTCTCAATCTCTTCTGTATATTGTCTAATGTTTAGCTCAACAACTAAAACATTTTTAATTTTATCTGTATGCTCTTTTATTTTAGCAGCTGGTGATGGCCAAATAGTAATTGGTCTAAATAGTCCAGCTTTAATTCCATCTGCTCTAAGGTGACGAATTGCTTCTTTTGCTGCCAATGATACTGAACCATAAGCAATAATAAGTACTTCACCCTCTTCACCAGTAAGGTCGTCCATCATAAACTCTTCGTTAAGTTCTATCTCATCTTGGTGAGCCATAACTTTATCTTCAAGTCTTTGAATAAGTTTTCTACAAGTCTCAATCTCTTCAGTTGGGAATCCCATAGCATCATGGTGGAGACCAGTATAGTGGTATCTGTAACCTTCAAACATTGGGTTAAGTACAGCTGGTTCTGTTGGTCCACACTGGTATGGTTTGTATTCTTCAACTGGTCCATCAAATGTTTTTCTTGGAACAATTCCTGCTTTTACAGCTTCAACTGTTGGAAGATCTGCTTTACCATGCATATGACCAATAGTCTCATCTAAAAGAACGATTACTGGTTGCATAAATCTATCAGCAAGGTTAAATGCTCTTACTGTTTCAGTATAACACTCTGCTAAGTTACCTGCACATAGTGTAATTGAACGGTAATCACCGTGAGATGGATTACTTGCTTGTTTAATGTCACCTTGTGAAACACGAGTTGGAAGACCAGTTGATGGACCACCTCTCATTACGTTTACACAAACCAATGGTACTTCTGCCATTTGAGCCAAACCAAGGTTTTCTGCTTTAAGTGACATACCTGGACCTGAAGTTGCTGTTAATGCTCTTACACCAGACATTGCAGCACCAATTACACAACAGATACCTGCAATTTCATCTTCCATTTGAATTGCTGTACCACCAACCTTTGGTAAAAGGTCTGAAATAGTATGCATAACTTCAGATGAAGGTGTTAGTGGATAACCACCAAAAAATGTACATCCAGCATCAACAGCTGCAATAGCAGCCAAATCGTTACCAGTTGATATTACTTCTCTTGTTTCAGCCATGTTAGTTAGCCTCCTTATAATCTACAGGTAATCTATACCCATTATTTGCAATTGCTTCTTGTCTTGCTTTTGAATCTGCTGTAAGTTTTGCAAATTTAAACTCTTTTTTATCTGCTACATAGATAGCAAAGTCAGGACATACGAGTTCACACTCATTACATCCAATACATGAATCAGGTGAAATTACTGTAATCATTGCACCTAAAGTTGAAGTTGGTTCTGCTTGCATAGAAAGCACACCAGCTGGACATGCATCCACGCATATATCACAGGCTTTACATCTTGCTGTGTCTACCCATACTGGAGTATTCTCTGGAGCTATCATTGCTGCCATTTTGTCCCCTTGTTAATTTTAATTTAAGTGAGAGGTTTCTTCACTGCAAATAGAATATCTTACTTTTCGTAATGTGTTTATAAATAACCCACTATTATTACACGAATAAGATTTTGTGTTACCAATAGAAGCAAGAAGTTTTTTTCATCTTTTTTAATAAAAATGAATATTTATTAAGTTTATATTTTATGATTTAGACAAAAAAATTAAATTATAGTTAGATAAATATAATTTTATAGTTTTTATTATATAGATTGTAAATTTATCGTATAATATAATCACTCGTAAATTTAACTTATAATAGGAGATAAAGTAATGCAGAAAATTTTAAAAGAACTCTATGGTACAGGTATTATATTTTTTTACTATATTAAATGGCTTGTTTTTATAGGCTTACCCCTTTTATACTATGGTTTGGACTATAAGCACAACACTGTTATGGATGTTTTATGGCTCTACTGTGCTGCTTTGATTTTGAAAGATTTTATCTTTGCTGTTGTCTTGAAAAAGAAGCATGGTGAAGAGGCGTTAAAGAAGTAAAATTTACGACCTTTTTGGTCGTAAATTATGTTTTGTTTTTAGTATAAAAAACACTCAATAGAGCAGGGAGTAGTATTAAATCTAATAGTAAGGCAATGTTTAATGCCACCACCGTTACAATGGCAAAGTTAATATTTGGTACAAAACTACTCACCCCAAACACGGCAAAAGTAAAGCTCAAAATAAACGTCGTGAGTATCATCGCAGCTCCACTGTGGCTAAGAACATAGTCGATGCTCTCCTCAAAACTCATGGTTTTTATGGCTTGAAAATATTTAGAGAAAAAGTGAATGGTATCATCCACAGCAATTCCTAAAATAACTGAAGCCGAGATAGCCACCCCAATGTCGACACTACGTCCCAAGTAGCCCATGACTCCACCTACAAGTAATATAGGAGCAATATTGGGCAAGATAAATATCCACAACATTTTGATGTTTCTAAAAATAAAGAACATTGCAATCACCACGAGAATCAAGGTAGCAGAGATAGAGAGTAAAAGCGTATTCATTACAGAACTCTGCATATAGGCAAAAATAGAGGTCTGTCCTTGTACGGTTGCTGAATAATCAGAGTTCTTTTTCCACCACTTGGAGACCCAATCAATCATCGCCAAATCTTTGGATGTATCTTGAATGTTGCTGTTGATACTCAGTCGAAGATAACGCTCTGTGGTGTCTATCTTGTCATTGAGTTCCATCCCTTGGGGTAGGCTCATGGAATAGAGCAGGAGGTATTGTGCTACAGCATTTTTACTGTCGGGGATGCTCACTGTTGAGTTGGCATCGAGTACCCTGTGCATTCGCTCGACAATGTCTTTAAGTGAGGTAGTAAAAGTAACATTAGGATGCTTGGCTACCAAGGCTTTTTCAAACTCGACTATTTTCTTTAAAAAATCTGGTGATTTTGCTCCCTCTTTGGCTTTGGAGTCTAAGATGATTTCATATATCATAGACCCTGTTAGTTTCTCTTCTATAAATGCACTTCCACTGCGTACGGTGGTGCTTTTGTCAAAGTATTTAATGCTGTTGCTGTCTACTTTTAAATTTGTTAATCCATACCCAATGATGAGCATCATCACTGTAAAACCTACTACTATCTGTTTATCATGACGGACAATAAAGGCTCCATACCCTTTGGTATTTAAAAGGTTTAAAAACTTAATGGATTTGATTTTGTACTCATTATTTAAAAAGAGTAAAATCGCAGGAGCCAGAGAGATACTTAGTAAAAAGGCTATCAACGCAGCAGCTGTAATGGCAATACCTAAGGTTGCTATGGGTTCAATGGTACTCATGCTCAATGTGGCAAAGCCTATGGCAGTGGTCAGTGAGGTCATGGCAATAGGTAAAAAGTTATTTTTTAGTGCTAAATAGACAGCCTCTTTATTTGTTATATCTTTAGCCCTATAGTATACCCATGCCAAAAAGAGGTGCATCGAGTCAGCAATGGCAATGGCAGCCACAAAAGAGGGGATGTTCACCGTAAAGTTGTTAAGCTTATGTCCCAAAAGCATCTGCATACTCAGAACGATTAAAAAAGTAAAGACAATCACCACAGCAGGAACAGCCACACCGATGGGGTCTCTAAAGAGTAGAAAAAGTAACACGACTACAATAACCACAGCCAAGGGAATGAGAACCAAAGCATCATGCACAGCAACATTGACCAGTGAAGCTGTCACAGCAGAGAGTCCAGAGATGTAAAAGGTATAACCCGTCTTGGCTTCATATGCATCGCGTATTTGTTCGAGTTGTTTCATCACATAAAGATTTACTTCTTCATTGGCTCCTACCGATGAGGCAAGTTTTACGGCTATCATGGTAGCTGTGGCATCATCGTTAATGAGTTGATGGAGTATGAGCTTATCATGAATGGCTATCTGCTTTTTAGCCTCTAAATCTTCTTTTGTATCATAGATAAAGTCCTCTACCATTACGTCGTCATCTTCACTGCGTATATATTGGTAGTTGGTGAGTGAGTC
>Ga0256828_1002698_pt1 | contig 10437 bp, 6 predicted proteins | sample CV88metaG_FD_185993 | JGI IMG/M metagenome (GOLD analysis project Ga0256828, IMG submission 185993) | Hydrothermal vent microbial communities from East Pacific Rise, Pacific Ocean - CV88 | ecosystem: Environmental > Aquatic > Marine > Hydrothermal vents | place: Pacific Ocean: East Pacific Rise... | reverse complement strand
TAATACCTGTATCTGGGTCAATACTTAGTCCCTCCGGCAGTCCCGTCGCAGAGAAGGTCAGCGTATCACCATCAGGATCACTGAAGTTACCACTGACATTCAGTGATACATTGTCATCATCCAAATTACTCTGATCTGTGATGTTACTGTCTACTACAGGAGCGTCGTTCACCGGTGTCACGTTAATGTTCAGTTTTGCCGTATCGGTTCCACCTTCTCCGTCACTGATCGTATAGGTCACTTCTGACATATCCCCATTGAAGTTGGTCGCAGGTGTAAAGGTATAGCTTCCATCACTACCAATGGTGATATTTCCTTCTGTCAACTCTGCAGTCGCAGTGCTTCCAGCCGGAATATCATACGTGTTACCCCCAACTTCGAATTTGCTCACACTCAAGTCATCACCATCAGGATCGTTGTCCACACCATTACCGTCATCATCTGTAATGATATTACCCGAAACTGCTGTCTCTTCCGGTGTTGTATTGTTGTTATCTGTCGCTGTTGGTGCCGGGTTGGTCACAGTCCATACAAACGAACTACTGACACTCTCTCCACTTGGATCCTTAACTGTTACCTCTACATCGTATTTACCATCGTTATTCGGACCTTTTTGGCTCGCATCCTTGGCAATCGTTCCACTGATAATACCTGTATCTGGGTCAATACTTAGTCCCTCCGGCAGTCCCGTCGCAGAGAAGGTCAGCGTATCACCATCAGGATCACTGAAGTTACCACTGACATTCAGTGATACATTGTCATCATCCAAATTGCTCTGATCTGTGATGTTACTGTCTACTACCGGAGTATCATTTACTGACGTTACCGTAATATTCAGGTCTGCACTGGCGGTGCCACCATTACTGTCACTAATCGTATACGTTGCTGTAGGAACAGTTCCATGCCAATTTTCTAACGGACTGAAAGTATAGGTACCATCTGTGTTGATCACCAGTGTTCCCACATTATCTATCGTTGCAGTATCCCCTGCATTATAGGTGGTACCATCAATAGCAAACTGAGTCACACTCAGACTATCTCCATCTGGATCACTGTCTGTTCCCTGACCATCATCATCCTCAATAACATTACCCGTCGCATTAGTATCTTCATCTATTGTCTGGTTATTGTCTGTCGCTGTTGGTATACTGTTATCATTATCTATAATAATCCCCAAACCGGTACTGCTATCATTGGAAGTATTTTCAGATATCACTGTTGCAACCAAAGTAAGATTTTCATCATCTTCCACATCTGCATCATCAACAGTGGGGACTCTAACCTGTAAGTTGGTTACTCCTGCAGGAATCGATACAATATCACCCGAAGTAAAATCCGTCCAACTGTTACCACCATCCGTACTGTACTGAATCGGTGTATCTGTATCCGTACCTACCGTAGATGTACCGGAATTCAGTGTTAGGTTGACATCTACATCTTCCTCCAAAGCAAAACTCAAGTTCACATCAAAAACAAGGTCTTGAGATTCTGTTGTATTCACATCTGATACATTTAATTCCGGAACAACACGAATTGTCGTATTGTCATCTATATCAGAAGTAACAGGATCATCACTGCCAAGTGTATTACCACCATAGGAGATATAGGCAACATTACTAATATTCGTATCAGTTGCAATTGAATCAGATACATGAACTGTTACATTGAACTCTACCATACCGTTAATAGGGAGTGTAATTCCACTGATATTAAGCTCTGAACCATTATCGACATCAACCGATCCTCCTCCCGGATCAGATGGGTTTACTGTACCAGATACAAAACTCAACCCGCCAGGTGCCACATCAGAAAAATTTACATCAATAGGTTTTGTAAAAGGGTTATAGATTTTAAAGGTATATGTAAATTCATCTCCCGCAGAAAGAAGTCTGTCATTGGCATCTTTGGTAATATATGGGGGACGACAGGCTGTCGCATCAAACTTACCATTTTCTGCAACATTTCCAAGGTTTGTATTTGTAATATTACCATCATCTAAAAACTGGATTTTATGCAAAGTACCGCCTGCATTATCGTAAAAATAGAGTTCTCCTTTAGAGGTACCCCATCCTCCACCTGCAGAGGAAGGAAGGTCATCTCCTGCAGTCGATACAATACTGACACTTTTATTCACGATGTCAAATTCAAGAAGCTTTCCTCCTCCTATACTATATATCTTCCCATTTTTTACATTGAACACTAAGTCAAGTGGTTCAACATAATTACCTCCTGTATTATCTGTTATCTCAACAGTACGATATATCAGGCTTCCGTAACCAGGTTGTATTCCCACACTCACAAGATAGAGGAAAATACCATTTTCTGAATCATTATTAATCACATAATACGTTCCATTGCTGTCCATAGTACCAGCTGCATTTTTAACTTCACTCCATGCATGCTGATCAGCATCAATCTGTGCAGGAAAACCAAGGTATGTTACATTACTATCTGAACCAATACGTGTAATTTCATGATAATGTATACTTCCATCATCTACATTTAGAGAATATATATAGTTATCGAGGATATTGTACCCTATAGCATTTTGAGTAACCTCTGTACCATAAATATCAGTCAACCTACCCATATTATTTTCACTCAGATCCTGTCTGTCAATCCATTGAAGCATTGACGGTTCATCGATAATCGTATATGGCGTACCATCACAGACAAATGTTGGCAAAGGAGGTCTAACCTCTATATGCAGTACAGCTTTACTCCCTGCAATACCGTCAAAAGCAATATACTCTATATCCTGTACATCACCGCTAAATCCGGATGCCGGAACAAAAGTATAGTTCCCTTCGCTGTTGATCGTAATATTTCCTTCTGCTATTTCTGCCGTAGCTTCACTGCCTGTAGGGATCTCATAGGTAACTCCTGCAACTGTAAATTCAGAAACATTCAGATCATCTCCGTCAGGATCACTGTCATTACCAAGCAGTCCGGAAGCAGGTACGACAAGAGGTGTTCCATAAGAAGTTTTATTACTGTCATCAAGTGCAACAGGGGGGTTGGTCGCAGCACACATATTTTCGAGCCACGGTGTATCCTCACAGTTAAAATCAGGTTCTGCTTCATCATCATCCGTACCATCTCCCATACTTCCATTGATACGGTGACCAACATAACACATTTTACCGGTATGGTTATCCTTATCCGTATAGTACGGGTCATAGAACATTGTCGTATGACCTCCCAACTGGAACTTTGCCGCATAACTTGCTTGCTCACTTCCTGTAGGATTCAAAATAAAGCCAGACGGCACATAAGGAAGCGTTTGAGGATCCGCAGCATCCTCTCCGATCATGTAATAACTATTTTTCCCCCATAACAAAAGAACATGGTCATGTGAATTACCATCATCATCTATATATCCGTTAACAATCGCACCTGCTGTCGGGTAGTGATTGGTATTATCCTGGGCATCAATGGCAATAACACCGGTTAAGTCAGCATCTCCCTTGGTATTCAGTACCTTCGTCCAACTGGGTTGATCATTCTCATTGTTAATACCAAGCTGCCCTTCGGAATTACCCCCCATAGTATATATCTTGGTATCATCTGCATTAAGGACATAATAACTGGTACCATAATCTTTTTCATTCCTATCTAGATATCCCGTTACAGCAATCATCGATGGAACCCCTGCAAAAGGAGCTACCATTGCAGTAGCTGCATCAAGAGCTTGCATCCCGTTCCCGTCTCCCAAAAAGACGGCAGGCCCCCATGTGTAGTAATCATTACTGTTCGTCACTACAAAGGCCCCTTGCTGATGCACACGTAAAAGACGAACATCCGTCAGGTCACTACCGTCACTTTTCCTGACCATATACCAGCCATTTTCATCTGCTGCACTTCCGCCATTACCAAGGATCTCATCACCTACACCCTTTGTATAGACTTTACCATCGACCAATAACGCCAGTACATCATCACTTGCTGTCATATAGTCTACATCCGAAGGAGATACCCCAACTGGCATATCGATCTGATGAAAAGATACATTTTCATCATAGATAACCGTACCGTCATAGTCAGTTGTCTCTGTATTTTTTGATGCTGCACCCCATGTATAAAGCTTTTCTGTTGTTAAAAGAAACGCTTGCGTATCATGCGTAGAATCTGTAGCAAAAAGGATATCACCCTCATAGTCATACCCATTTGCATCTGTCAAAGCCAATGGCCCATCGGAATAAATCCCATCCGCTACATTATCTTCTCCTGTAGGTGCTATCCCCTCTCCAAAAACCCAAAGGTTTGTATCGTTGGCAACGATACTTGAGTGGTATGCCAGAGCAAAAAACTCTGTTCCTGTACTACACATATTTGCAGAAAACCCATATATTGGCAAAACCGCCAATAACACTAAACGTTTTATTGTATTTCTCATGATCCTAGAACTCCCCTTCTATATTGATAATAGGCACAACTCTCCCAAACCCGAAATTATAGCATGAAAATATCTTTAAAAAGCAACATTTTTACTAAAGATTTTCTAATTTTAGGATATTCTGGATGTACGAATAAAAAGGTAGAACAGAAACAGACCCGTCACCATCAACAAAGCATTCCCCAAGAGGTCATGTGCCCAGTAGAAATTCTGCTGTCCACCCTGCTGTTCGACAAGGTAGACAACAATTAGAATACGGATAATATTTACGATACTGAATACTGCATAGCCCCATACCATCCAGAGGAATTTCAGAAGCAGTTTGGAGGGGTAGGCGAGAATGGATGCCCAGAGAAAGATGACGGGGATCATTCCGTTACATGCCTGGTTGATGATAATCCTGTAGTGGGGGTTAATGATAATGTCAATACCCTGAAGCTGTCCCGGTGTGAGAAAATATGCCAATCCGGTCAAGGTCAAACTGCTTTGAAGATGATTCAGCCAGAGGGCCAGAGGGGTGACCGGCATGTAAAGCAGACCAAAAAGCAGCAGGAGATAAAAGAGGTAAAGCTTGACAAACCGTTTCATGGGTGTACTATAACACTAAAAGATAAAAAAGTTATAATACCCTTCATTATGACAAGGACAGTAAAAGTAGATGCTATTTAAATACAAAGGGTTCGACAAAGCAGGGAAACGTGCAAAGGGTACAGTAACTGCCGCTTCCGTTGAAGAGGCGGGACAGAAGCTCCGTTCTTTAGGCATTTACTACGAGTCCATTCAGCCTACCCGGGAGTTCTCTTTGGAAAACCTGACCAAGCGTCAGATGCCGGGAGAACTGCTTGCTTCCTTCTCCAAAGAGCTCTCCTCCTACCTCAGTTCGGGAATGACCATTCTGACTGCCATCAGACTGCTGGAGAACCAGCATGAAGGGGAGAAGCGGTATGTCTCTTTTCTCAACTCACTCAAAACAATGATCGATGAGGGGAAATCACTTTACAATGCCCTCACTTCACAGAAAGTCTATGCACTTCCGGAATTCTATGTACAGAGTCTGAACATTGCCGGACAGAGCGGGAAGATGGTCGAGGTATTGACCCAGATGGGCGACTTCTTCTCTGCACAGAACAAAGTAAAGAAACAGGTCAAGGGTGCCATGGTCTACCCGACTGTCATCTTTACCGTTGCGGTTGCTATGACATCGTTCCTCATTGCTTTTGTTGTCCCTAAAATCACAGAGATATTTGAAGAGACGGATCAGAAGCTGCCTCCGATCACACAGTTTGTCCTGAACATCAGTCACTTTCTGACCACCTACTGGGTACACCTCATCGTGGGAATTGTTCTTTTCATTGTACTGTTCAAGCTTGCCTATGCCAAGATTGACACTTTTCACAGACTTATTGACGGGTGGCTGCTGAAAGTTCCCGTACTGGGAACGCTTATCCAGAACCATGAACTTGGGCGCTTCTCCTACATCCTTTCACTGCTGCTCAACAGTGGTGTTGCCTATGCACAGGCTGTCAAGCTTGCCGTTGCATCATTCGGGAACTACAAACTGATCGATCTTTTCGAGACGGCATCAGAGAAGGTAATGGAGGGTAACAAACTCTCCAACGCCCTGCAGATGAGCAAAGGGGTCAAACTCAAACGGAACTTCATGCAGTCACTGGCACTGGGGGAGGAGTCGAGTGAGGTGGGAGAGATCCTGGAGAACATTTCCAAACTCTATGCCGAAGAGAATGAAGACAGGCTCAAGGTATTACTGAGCATGCTTGAGCCTTTCATGATGCTTTTCATCGGAGCAGTGGTAGGTGTGATCGTTTCGGCGATGCTGCTGCCGATCTTTACTATGACACAGGGGTTGAAATAATGGCAAAACAACGATTTAGAGATGTGAAGCAGGGGAAAGCAAGACCTGCTGAAGAAAAACCCAAAAAACAACCTTCATCCGATGGGCGGGAATATGCCTCAGTAGGAGAAAAGGTCAAAGCATTCCTGACCGACAGCTTCATGCTTCTGATGCCTATTATGTATGCTGTTTTCTATCTGGTCATGGGTGGTCGTGAAGGCTTTGCGGCACACAAAGCATTGGGATGGCTCTACATCCTTGTTCCGCTTGTAATCGTACAGACGATCTTTATGTACAAGTCCGGGCAGACTCCCGGGTATCGTGCCTACAACATCGAGGTGATCGATGAATCCACAGGAAAAAGCCCTTCCCTTTTCCTCATACTCTTTAGAAACCTTGCGGCCGTACTCTCCATGGCTACAGTATTCGGATGGATGCTGATGTTCTTCCGCAAAGACAACAAGAACCTGCACGATCTACTCAGCAACACTGCCGTCGTTAAAAAACCATGAGACCCCTGCTGACCCCGCTGGCACTGTTACTGAGTGCCTTCTACTTCTTCTACTTTGCACTGGTAGGGGTCTATGTGATCTTCCTGCCCAAAGTACTGGTCGACCTTGGCTACTCGCCAAAAGAGGTCGGTATTATCTATGCTGCTGCACCGTTCATGCGTTTTCTGCTTCCGTTTGTCTTCAAACACTTCATCTCTTTGACCCCCAAAGTCTATCTGGGCGCACTGGTTGTCAGTTTTCTTGCCACCCTGCTCTTTTGGGGAACAGTGGACAACTTCTGGCTCTACCTGATCGCCAATCTTTTTTTTGGTGGCGCGATGGGAATCTCTCTACCCTATGTTGAGACCATTGCTCTGGCAACTCTCTCCAAGAGTCATTACGGGAAAGTCCGTCTCTGGGGTTCTCTGGGTTTCATGGGTATTGCGTTGTGGCTGGGAAAGGTACTGGATGTTCCCTTTGAAGCACTCTATTACCTCTCAGCCATGACAGGGCTTACCATGCTCTTTGGTACACTTCTTGTGAAGTATGACAAGACAGAACATGCACCTGCCCATGAAGATGCCAACTTCTCACTGGTGAAATACTGGGCATTCTGGGTCTCTGTCTTTCTCATGCAGGTAGGATTTGGCGGTTTCTACAACTTCTTTACCATCTATGAGACCTCACACGGGATCTCTCTGGAGATGACCAGCTGGATGTGGAGTTTTGCTGTTATCTGCGAGATCGTGATGCTCTATTTTCAAGGACCACTTTTACATCGTAATCTGCTCAAGATCCTTCAGTTCTCAACACTGGTAACTGCCGTACGATGGCTGATGCTCTACCTATTCCCGGACTCCGTTCTCCTTACCTTCGCTTCCCAGTCACTGCATGCGTTCAGCTTTGCGCTCTACCATACCGCTGCCATTACCTATGTCTTCTCACTCTATACACAGAAGAAACTGGCACAGCAGTTCTTTCTGGGCATCGCTTTCGGACTGGGTGGTTCCGTCGGTGCGGTGCTCTCAGGACAGATCTACGGAGAGTACCTCTTCCTCATTGAGTCAGGCATTACACTCCTTGCCTTTATGGTTCTGATTATTCACCAAAAACGCAGGGAGGTACAAGCATGAAAAAACATACGATTCCGGCCGTCATCTTTGCCGGGGGGAAAAGCTCACGTATGGGTAAGGATAAAGCACTGCTTCCATTTGGAAATGAGACAACTCTTGCCGTATATCAGTACCACAGGCTCGCTTCTCTTTTTGAAACGGTCTATCTTTCTACCAAGGAAGAAAAGTTTATATTCGAAGCCCCGCTTATCAAAGACCGTTATGAGACATACTCTCCGCTGGTGGGTATTGTCACGGCATTTGAAACACTGGGAACAGATGCCCTTTTCATTCTTTCGGTCGATGCACCTTTTGTAGATGCCGATATCATTCACATATTGATCACCTCATGGAACGGTGAAGATGCTGTCATTGCGAGAAATTTTGGAGAGGTACAGCCGCTATGCGGACTTTACAGTCAAACCATTCTTCCTCTGGCAAAGCAGGAGATGGAGAAGGGAAACCATAAATTAAAGATGTTGCTTGATGAAGCTAAGACGCGTTATATAGATTTTGAGGAGGAGAAAGCATTTCTCAACCTCAACCATCCTCATGAGTATGAAGAGGCTAAAAAGATCATTTCTTCTTGAATTGCAGCTGGTTGTCGTTCTCCAGCATCTGTATCATCAGCTTTTTGGAGAAGAAGAGGAATTTCTCGAAGAGTGTACTGTGGTACTTATCTTTATGGTAGATCATCAGGAAATCCCGCTTACACTCAAAGTTCTTCACCGGTACCCGGTATAGCTTCTCTTCCTGCAGTTCATCTTCAACAGATATCTTTGAGATACAGGTCAGACATTCACGGTTCATCAAAATGCTTTTGATAGACTCGGTATGCCCCAGTTCGAAGAAGATATTGAGATTGTCCACCTTCTCTTTAATATAGTTGAGGAAGACTTCACGTGTGCCGGACCCCTCTTCACGCAGTACCCAGCGCTTCTCTGCAAGTTCATCGATGTAGCACGGTTTACAGAGCTCTTTTTGGGAGGTCACAACGATCAGTTCATCCACACCGATCTTCTCTTTGATAATATCGGAACCGGAGACAAACCCTTCGACAAAACCAATATCGATCTCACCATTCTGAATCATCTCTGTGATCTCTTTGGTATTTCCCTCTTTGAGCGTGATCTTCACATCGGGGTAGGAGCTCATATAGCTGCAGATGATCGAAGGCATCAGGTAGTCCACGATCGTCGTACTCGCACCTACACGGATCATTCCTTTATTCTCGGAGTTCTGGAACTCATACTCGATATCGGAGAGCTTCTTGAATATCGGGTCGATCTCTTTATGGAAAGCACGCCCCACTTCATTGAGTACCAGCTTCTTGTTGATACGGTCAAATACCGGACGTCCCAAAATATTCTCAAGCTCTTTAATGGACATGGAGATGGCAGACTGGCTGAGATTCATCTCTTTGGCTACATTGGTCAAATGCCCGGAGGCAACGACATTGAGGAAGATCTCCATCTGTCTGAGTGTTAATTTCATGGCTGACTCACTTTAGCTTCTAAAAAATTTATTATAATTCACTATTTGATTGATTTTACGATTATATCAGAATTATGGTAGAATTTCAAAAATGTGATCAATTTTATTGAATTCAAACCTACCTAATGAGGAAAATCGTATGCCTTTTTCACCTGAAAATCGTAAGGGTACCATGAGTGGTATCATTTTCGTCGCTATATTTGCTGCCGCTGCAACTTTCATTGCAGGGCTTGGACCGGTCAAAGCTCTAGGGCTCTCTCCACTGGTCATCGGTATTGTGATGGGTATTTTCTATGCCAATACTCTGCATAACCACACACCTGCCGAGTGGCAGGGCGGGATCACCTTCTCTGCGAAGAAGATCCTTCGTTTTGCCATCGTGCTTTACGGGTTCCGCCTGACTTTCCAGGAGATCGTTGCTGTCGGAATGGACGGATTCCTTGTCTCTTTGATCATGTTGACCAGCACACTCCTTCTTGGTTCATGGTTGGGGTACAAGATCTTCGGCATGGAGAAAGACACATCCATCCTGACAGCTTCGGGAGCAGCTGTCTGTGGCGCGGCAGCGGTACTGGCTACCGAACCTGTCCTCAAGTCTGAAGAGTATAAAGCAGCCATTGCCGTCTCTATGGTCGTTCTCTTTGGTACCATCTCTATGTTCCTCTACCCGGTACTCTATACTGGGCTCATCGAGCATGCAACAGGGTTCCTTCATATGACTGCCAGAGAGTTCGGTATCTATGTTGGTGGTACTATCCATGAGGTAGCACAGGTTGTTGCTGTCCCTGCCTCAGTTCCAGGTTCTCCGAAAGAGATGGCAGACGCAGCAGTGATCGTAAAGATGACACGTGTCATCATGATCGCTCCGATGCTCATTGTTCTTGGTCTCTACCTTGCGTGGGATGCAAAAAAGTCCGGTGGTGACCACAGCGGTAAAACCAAACTGGTTATCCCTTGGTTTGCCGTTTACTTCATTATGGTTGCAGGGTTCAACTCGCTTCACCTGTTACCGGAGAACATTGTCAACCTCATCAATGAAGTTGATACCTTCCTGCTTACCATGGCAATGACTGCTCTTGGTATGGGAACGAT
>Ga0256828_1002697_pt1 | contig 10439 bp, 12 predicted proteins | sample CV88metaG_FD_185993 | JGI IMG/M metagenome (GOLD analysis project Ga0256828, IMG submission 185993) | Hydrothermal vent microbial communities from East Pacific Rise, Pacific Ocean - CV88 | ecosystem: Environmental > Aquatic > Marine > Hydrothermal vents | place: Pacific Ocean: East Pacific Rise... | reverse complement strand
ACATAACAGGATAAGGAAAACTTTTGTCATATTCTGTAATGGTTGCAAGGTTTACATGTAAACTTTTTTTATCAAATACATTAAAGTTTGGATCTGCTATAGCTGTAACAATCTCTCTCATACGATCACTTCTAAAGTTGATCGTTAAAACAGAATCACCATCTTCCATACCGGTATAACTTTCAAAGGCAACAGGTTCTATAAACTCATCAGTGATCTCTTTTTTGTATGATTCTTCTACATACTCTTTTGGAGAAAGTTCTGTTTTTGGAGTTGCTTCAACGATAGCACGGTATCCTTTTTCAACCCTTTCCCATCTGTTGTCTCTATCCATTGTATAAAATCTTCCGCCAAGTGTTGCTATGAAGATGTTTTCATTGAGATGGTTTTGTATCTTTTCCAAATACTTTGGAGCACTTGTCGGGCTGACATCTCTTCCATCGGTGATAAGGTGTAAAAATACTTTTTTCCCATTTTTGGCTGCAATTTCTGCGATACCTATAAAATGATCGATATGGGAATGTACTCCTCCATCACTCATTAGCCCTATAAGATGAAGATTTTTCCCTTTTTGAAGAAGCTCTTGGAATACCTCATTTCCTTCAAGTGTTTTTTCTTGAAGTGCCAAAGAGATTTTTACAAGATCTTGATATAAAATTCTTCCGCTTCCTATAGTCATATGTCCAACTTCACTATTTCCCATTTGACCTTCCGGAAGTCCTACACTTAGACCAAATGTATCTATTAAAGAGTGTGGAGTAGAAGCAAATAATTTTTCATAAGTCGGTTTTTTTGCATTATAAAAGGCGTTGAACTCAGTTTTATCAGAGTAACCTATACCATCTGTTATGATTAATAACGCTTTTTTTGACAATTTTATTTCCTTTAAAGAAAAGATTTGTGCGATTATACTATAATTCAGTTTTACATTATATAAGGGTATTTTTTTGATTTATCTATTGCATCAATATTTTGGTATTAACCTTTTTGGATATATAACGGTTCGAGCCGGTTTTTCTTTTTTTATAGCTCTTTTTTTAACACTTTATTTTATGCCGAGGTTTATCGCATGGGCTACAAGAACACTTTCTACGCAACCTATTAATGAATGGGCGCCTGAGCGTCACCAGTTAAAAGTAAATACACCAACAATGGGTGGAGTTGTATTTATACTCAGTACTATTGTCGCTTCACTATTAACGATGAAACTTTCAAATCTTTTTGCGTGGGGTGGGATACTAACTTTGTTTCTTTTTATGCTTATAGGGTTTAAAGATGATTATGCAAAGGTCAGAAAGAATGAAAATCTTGCAGGCTTAAAAGCTCGAACCAAACTTTTCTTACAAATTGGTTCTGCAGGGATCATAGCACTCTTTCTTTATAGTTACAATGGATTTAATACACAACTTTATCTTCCTTTTATAAAAAATCCTATTTTTGATATGGGGTTTTTTGCTATATTTTTTTGGATACTTGTTATTATAGCTACATCCAATGCCGTGAATCTTACTGATGGACTTGATGGATTGGCAACAGTACCATCTATTGCATCACTTGGAAGTTTCGCTTTTATTATTTATATAATAGGAAATGTTAAATTTAGTGAATACTTATTATTTCCCCATTTTCATATAGCAGAGGTGATGATCATTGTAACAGCTTTGATGGGGGCTCTTTTTGGATTTTTATGGTATAACTGTCACCCGGCAGAGGTCTTTATGGGTGATAGTGGAAGTTTGACCATAGGAGCATTTTTAGGCTATATCGCTATCATAACTAAAAGTGAGTTTTTATTAATCCTTATAGGACTTATTTTTCTTATAGAAACGCTTTCAGTTATTTTGCAGGTAGGGAGTTTTAAACTTCGTAAAAAGAGAATTTTTCTTATGGCACCGCTTCATCACCATTTTGAGATGAAAAAATGGTCGGAAAATAAGATTATTGTTCGGTTTTGGATGGTTGCAATCCTTTCAAATATCTTAGCACTTATCACACTAAAGATCCGCTGATGCAAACTTCACTTTTTGGTTATGGAAACACAACAAAAGCTTTGGCAAAAGTAGTTCAAAACCCTGTTTTTTTTGATGATAAGTGCCATAAACCTTTTCGTGACAAAGAGGGTTTCTTAGTAAGACCTTCAAATGAATTTGATCCAAAAAAAAGCACTTTAGAGATCACATCACCCGGAATTCCACCATCAAATCCACTGATACAAAAAGCACAAAATTTACAAAGTGAGTATGATTTTTTTGCTTCAAAGATGCCAAGATCTATATGGATCAGTGGAACAAACGGAAAAACCACAACCACACAGATGTTAGAGTGGGTTTTAAGTGATAAAGAAGCAGTCAGTGGAGGGAATATCGGTACCCCTTTGGCAAAACTTGATCAAAACAAAGCATTGTGGATATTGGAAACCAGCTCTTTTACACTGCATTATACAAACATCGCAAAACCAGATATCTATATCCTTTTACCGATTAAAGCGGATCATCTGTATTGGCATGGAAGTTTTGAAGCGTATGAAGCAGCAAAGCTCAAACCTCTAAAGATGCTTCAAGAAGGGGAGATTGCTATTGTTCCACAAGAATATGTTACTCAAGAGAGTGATGGGATGCTCATTGGGTATGATAGTGGAGAGGATTTAGCCAAGTATTTTGGTATAGAGAGCCAGAAGATTGCATTTGAAGGGGCATTTTTACTTGATGCGATACTTGCTTTGGCAGTTGAAAAGATATTGTTTGATACGATCTCTTATGAGAAGATAAACAGCTTCAAGCTTGATCCCCACCGTCAAGAGGAATTTTTGGATAATCAAGGAAGAGTCTGGATAGATGATTCAAAAGCAACAAATGTAGATGCAACGATGGTTGCTTTAGAGCGGTATAAAGAAAACTATATCCATTTGATTTTAGGCGGAGATGATAAAGGGGTGAGTTTGGATGAGCTTTTTATCTTTTTGCAAACTTTACATGTAAAAACATACCATATAGGTGCAAATACCCAAAAACTCAATACCCTTGCCAAAAAATATGGTATAGATTTTGAGAGTTGTGATATTTTGGAAAATGCGGTAGTAAAGATCTCTCAAAATCTCAAGAGCGATCAAATCGCTTTATTATCCCCGGCAGCTGCAAGTTTGGATCAGTTTAGCTCTTATGTAGAGAGAGGAAAGCAGTTTAAAGAGTTTGTTTACAAGGGTTGTAATGATAATCTATAAAGATGATGATTTTTATATAGAGGTTGAGCCTCACGAAGTTCCATGGGTGAAGATCTTTACATGTAAAGAGTATAAAGAACTCGGTGATATGCCAAAAGAACTCAGACAAAGGCTTTGGGAGTTGTATGACAGAGTTGAAGAACAGATGAGAGATTATTTTCAGCCTGATAAGATCAATATGGCTTCATTTGGCAATATGCTTCCGCGTGTGCATATCCATGTGATGGCACGATTTCAAAATGATAGTTACTTTCCAAACCCTTTATGGGGAGAAAAAACACAAGAAAGCTCTTTAGATCTTCCCTCTTTTGAAGAGTTTTATAGAGTGTTACACAAATATCTTAATGAAGTTTTTGCCAAATAAGTCCAAGATATTCATGAATCGCAGTTTGTGAGTTATTAAGAGATTCAAGATTTGGAAGATATGTATAAGTTGAATGTTTTCTTTTAAAATCACATGGAGCTGGAATAGGGTGAAGTCCAACACTGTGAAAGATCTCCATAGCACGAGGTAAATGGGTAGCTGAAGTGACCAGTACAAAAGGTTTGTCTTTGACAACGGTTTTGCAAAAGAGTGCTTCCTCTTTAGTGTCTTTTGGTTTACCGGAAGAGATGATATCTTTTGAATTAACTCCTAATTCTAAGGCAACTTGTGTATTTGCTTTTGCATTTGAAAGGGTCGTGCTTCCTTTATAACCTGTAAAGATCAGTTTTGTATTTGGCTGTTTGTTATGGATAATGATTCCTTCAACAACTCTTTTTATACTACTAGCGTTTAATAGTGATGAATCTGGTTGAGTTGTATCATCACTGTTTCCACTGCCAAGTATATGAATATAACTAATATTTGCATTATAATTGTATTTTTCATATCTGTTTTCAAGATTATTGATCAAAAAATTAGAAAATGGTGGGAATGAAAAAAGAAATAATAAACTCACTGCAATAGCTAGAAAAAATTTTGTTTTTTTAATTTTATTTTGGAAGAGAAAAAAAAGAGATAATGCCAATAAAAGTAAAATCAAGCCGTAAGGCTCAAGAAAAAAGGCAAGTGCTTTTTTAAGATAGAATCCTGCCATTTACTTAAAAGGGGCAAATGGTATTAAGGCACTTCCCCATGTAAGACCACCACCAAAAGCATCAAGGAGCATCATTTCCCCTTTTTGTAAAATTCCTTCTTCATAAATATCGTTAATTGCCATTGGAATGGAAGCTCCAGAAGTGTTGCCATATTTGTGAACAGTGAGGATAACTTGATCTTCTCGCATTTTTAATGCATCTCCAACAGCTTTTATAATACGGTAGTTTGCCTGATGAGGGATAAAGTGATGAATATCTTCACTTTTGATATTATTTGTTTCTAATATATCTCTTACATCTTGTGTAAGAGTTTTTACGGCAACTTTAAAAGTTTCATTCCCTTTCATCTGCATATAACAACCTGCCGCTTCTTTATCAAGTGCATCATGAGCTGATCCACTTCCTCCATTTGGTGTCATTAAAAGATCAGCGTATGCTCCATCACTTCCAGTATGAATATCTATGATAGCTTCTTCTTTTTTGTCAGTTGCAGTGATAACTGCTGCACCCGCACCATCACCAAACAGGATACATGTTCCTCTGTCTGTATAGTCTGTAATAGCAGAGAGTTTTTCACTTCCAATGATAAGTACATTTTTCTTCATACCACTTTCAATAAATGCTTTAGCGATTGAGAGGATATAGATAAAACCGGTACATGCTGCACTGATATCAAAAGCAGTTGCGTTTTTAATTCCCAAATTTGCCGCAATAACTGTTGCGGTTGATGGCATACAAAAATAATCAGGACTGATCGTAGCACAAATAACCATGTCAATATCTTCTACAGCCATTCCAGAGCGTTCTAATGCAACTTTTGCCGCTTTTGTTCCCATATCACTTGTTTTTTCATCTTTTGCAGCAATATGACGGGTTTTTATACCTGTTCTTTTTGTTATCCACTCATCAGAAGTGTCTACCATGTGAGAAAGTTCTTCATTGGTAAGTGTTTTTTCAGGGACATAAGCTCCGATTGATCTAAAAGCAGCGTATGGCATTAGTTTTCCTTTTGTGTTAACATTTCTAAGCGATTGATAATATGCTCATTTACTCCGGTATCAACATAACGAATTGCTTGGTAAATGGCATTTTCAATAGCTCTTGAATTACTCTTACCATGACTTACTATTGCACATCCTTTGATACCAATAAGTGGTGCACCACCTATCTCAGCATAGTCGATCTCTTTTTTAAGAAGTTTAAATACTTTTCTCATTAAAAGTGCACCGGTAATTGCAACAGGGGATTTTCGGATGTAGTCTTTTATCAGTTGGCTGATAGTAGAAGCAACACCTTCACTCGCTTTGAGTACAAGATTTCCTACAAATCCGTCACATGTGATAACATCACAGCTTCCGTTAAAAATATCACTTCCTTCAACATTACCTTTAAAACCTCTGTATCCTTGAAGGAGTTTAAAGGCAGCTTTTGTGACTTCATTTCCTTTTGAGTCCTCTTCACCGTTTGCTAAAAGACCGATAGAAGGTTCTTTGATTTTGAGCATATCTTCAGCGTAGCATCCACCCATAATGGCAAATTGAGCTAAGTGTTCTGGTTTTGAATCAACATTAGCTCCCACATCAAGTAAAATTGATCTGCGACTTGCTTTTGTTGGCATAAGAGTAACAAGAGCAGGGCGAAGAACACCTTTAAGTCGTCCAAGACGCAGTGTTGCAAGTGTCATAGTTGCACCACTGTGTCCAGCACTGACAACTCCATCAGCTTCACCGTTTTTTACAAGTTCCATCGCAACATAGATACTGGAGTCTTTTCGTTTTACTGCATCAGTTGCCGCATCACTCATTTGAATCACATCAGATGCTTCAACTATAGAAATCTTATCTCTATAACTTTTTGGTAACAGAGGTAAAATCTCATCTTTTTTCCCAACTAAAACAGGTTTGAATTTTTGCTTTTTAAGCGCTTTTAGACAACCTTTTACAATCGGCTCGGGACCAAAGTCCCCACCCATTGCATCTATAGCAATAGTAACCATTATCTATTTATACTCACCGGTTGTAGGGTTGATACGGTGAGGCATTTTATATGTTCCATCTTCAGCTTTTACTGGACGAGCCAATTTGATCTTATAATGTGTTCTTCTTTTTGCCGATCTTGAGTGTGATACTCTTCTCTTAGGTACTGCCATACTTTTTTCCTTTCAGTTTTAATTTAAAATCAGTCTTCACCAATTTCACAAAATTCGCAACAATAATAGTCGCTTTTGATACTTTCTATTTCAGACTGGATCAGTTCATCTATATCCAGTTCTCCGTTTTTTGTTTCAACGACATCTATAAAAGAATTATTTTCATCTTTATAGATACCATCACTTATAAAAAATTTTAGATCTTCATCTACATCAAGTTCAAATTCATCACCACAAACCGCACAGTCTGTTTCTAATATACCAGATAACTTTGCATCCAAAAGGATTAAACCGTTCTCATTGTTATATTGCATATAACCTTTGAGTGTTATATCTTGAAGTTTTTTTTCAAACTCAAAGGGTGATTTGCCGACTTTTCGTAGAGTAACTTTCATTGTATTATACTATTTCTCTCTCAGCAAAGAAAAATGCGATCTCTATTTTAGCATTTTCTAGTGAGTCACTTCCGTGAACTGCATTTGCATCGATATTTTCAGCAAAGTCTGCTCTGATAGTCCCAGCTTCAGCTTCTTTAGGATTAGTAGCACCCATAAGATCTCTGTTTTTAAGTACTGCATTCTCACCTTCGAGTACAGAAACAACAACAGGACCACTGATCATAAAATCAACAAGATCATTAAAAAAAGGTCTTTCTTTATGTACTGCATAAAATGCTTCTGCATCTGCACGAGTAAGTTGTAGTTTTTTAGTTGCAGCGATTCTAAGTCCATTGCTTTCAAAACGATCTAAAATTTTCCCTATAACACCTTTTGCCACTGCATCAGGTTTAATGATTGATAGTGTTCTTTCCATCAATACTCCTACGATAAATTAAAAAATGAATGAAATTATACCAAAATTATAATGTATTTAAGTTTAAATAGAAAAAAAGTTAATAATAAAAAGAAAAAAAGATTTAAAAGCATCCCATTTATGGGTGCTTTTATTGATTAAGAAGATTATTCTACAACTGGCTCGTGGTTAGATCTTTGTTCATCACTAACATCTTCTCTATGTTCTGGAGAAGCACCAACTTCATCCCAAACAATACAACCTTCAGTTGGACATGCAGTAGCACATGCAGGTTCATCGTGGTGACCTACACATTCAACACATTTGTCCGCGTATACATAATAAATCTCTTCACCAGTCGGGTTATCATCCTCATCAACGATTGCTTCTACTGGACACTCATCTATACAAGCACCACAGTTAATACAGATATCTGTAATTTTTACTGCCATAGTATCTCCTTCAAATTATTTACATAAAACTATATCTAAACAATTTTAACATTAGCTAAAAACAAGTGGTTTAAAGATGAAAAAGTGAAATATTGTAACAAAAAAGAGATAGATTAAAAACGGAGAGAAAAACTCCGTTTTATTATAGGTTAAGATACTCTTTTATAGCATCAACTTTTGTTGTTTGTTCCCAAGTAAATTCTGGGAGTTCACGACCAAAATGTCCATAAGCTGCTGTCTTTCTATATATAGGTTTTAAAAGATCAAGCGATTCTATGATCCCTTTTGGGGAGAGATCAAACAGTTCCATTATGCACTCTTCTATCTTCTTTTCTTCTACTTTTGCAGTTTCGTGAGTATCAACCATAACTGAAACAGGTTTTGCCACACCGATCGCGTAAGCAACTTGGATAGTTGCTTTATCACATGCACCTGCTGCTACAAGATTTTTTGCAACCCATCTAGCTGCATAAGCGGCACTTCTATCAACTTTGGTTGGATCTTTTCCACTAAAAGCACCACCACCGTGAGGACAGCTTCCTCCATAAGTATCAACGATAATCTTTCGTCCAGTCAAACCAGCATCCCCTTGAGGTCCACCGATAACAAATTTTCCGGTAGGATTGATGTGATAGATAGTATTTTCATTTAACATATCTTCTGGAAGTACTTTTTTTATCACTTCATTGATGATATCTTCATGGATTTTTTCTTGTGAAACTTCAGGAGCGTGTTGAGTTGAAACAACAACAGTTTCAACACTGACAGGTTTGTCTCCTATATATCTTACACTGATTTGTGCTTTTCCATCAGGGCGAAGATATGGAAGAATTCCCTCTTTTCTTACTTCTGCAAGGCGTTGTGTTATGCGATGTGCATAATAAATGGGAAATGGCATAAGAGTTGGAGTTTCACGACATGCGTATCCAAACATGAGTCCTTGATCTCCGGCACCAATTTCACCATCAGCTTGATCAACTCCTTGATTGATATCTGGAGATTGTTCCCCTATACCGTTAAGAACTGCTGCAGAGCGATAATCAAATCCATAAGTTGCGTCTGTATAGCCAATACTTTGTACAACTTCTCTTGCAATCTCTTGCATAGGTGCATAAGCGGTAGTTTTAAGTTCCCCTGCTATAACACAAAAACCATTAGAAACCAAAGTTTCACAAGCAACACGAGCATTTTGATCATGCTCTATAATATAGTCCAGAATTGCATCACTGATTTGATCAGCCATCTTGTCAGGATGCCCTTCTGTTACAGACTCCGAAGTAAATATATACTCTTTTTGAGTATCTTGACCTTCTGTCATCGACTTTTCCTTTATTTGAAATATGTGGAAGTATATCTAAGAAAAGTTACTTTATGTTTAAAAGAAGATTAAGCTAAAATTTCTTTGAAGCTTCTTAATGCTTTATTAGTATATTTCAGATAAAATTTCATCAACAAAATTTAAATATATACAAAGGATGTTGCATGTTAGTAACAAAAAAAGCTCCTGATTTTACTGCAACTGCAGTACTTGCTGATGGTTCAATCGTAGAAGATTTCAATCTTTATCAAAATCTTGGTGAAAAGGGTACGGTACTTTTCTTTTATCCGTTGGATTTTACATTTGTATGTCCGTCTGAGATTATTGCATTTTCTCACCGTATTGAAGAGTTTAAATCTCGTGGTGTAAATGTGATCGGATGTTCAGTTGACAGCCAGTTTTCACACTGGGCATGGAGAGAAACTCCGGTTGAAAAAGGTGGTATCGGGCGTGTAACATTCCCACTTGTAGCTGACCTTACAAAACAGATCGCTAAAGATTATGATGTACTTCTTGATGGTGGTGTTGCACTTCGTGGATCATTCCTAATAGATGCTGATGGAACTGTAAGACACGCAGTTATCAATGACCTTCCACTTGGAAGAAATATTGATGAGATGATCAGAATGGTAGATGCGATGCAATTTACTAATGAGCATGGTGAAGTTTGTCCTGCAAACTGGCAAAAAGGTGAAGAAGCGATGAAACCTGATATGGACGGTGTTGCAGAATACCTTGCAAAACACGAATCTGAACTTTAATCACCTCTTTTCAGTGGATCTCTCCACTGAAGCTTCCAACTTCTTATAAAAATCAACTGCTTTTTGATGTACATATATGAGACTTTTCCAATTTTTTCTTGGCTGTATCAGTGTAAGTCTTGATGGATTTTTAATCCGTGAGAGTGCGACATAGAACTGTGACGGGGTAAAGATTTCATTTGTTTCTATGATCACATCATCTAAGCTCATCCCTTGAGATTTGTGTATGGTTATAGCAAATGCAAGTTTTATGGGGTATTGGTAGATCGAAAAAAGTGCAACCTCTTCATACTCTTTTTTCCCGTTTTTTGTGATCTCTTTCCAGATCGTTTTACTCTGTTTTTGGGGAGTAAGTTTTATAGTTGTACCATCTGTTTTTTTTACATGTAAATACTCTTCTTCTATCTTTGTTATGATCCCTCGCTCACCGTTATAATAATTCCAAGCATTTCGTGTAAAGAGTACCGGAGAATTTACTTTTACATGTAAATCTCTTTCGATCCTTGCATCTTCAAAAAAGCGCTCTATCTCTTTATCGCGTACTTTTTTATCGACTATCTCTATCTGGGCAGACTTTACATGTAAAGGGGTGTCGATAAAGTCAAGTTGGTATTTGTTGTGCAATGAAACAGAGTTGTTTTTACCAAATAAAAAGGTGAATTCTCTA